>JACCED010860525.1_pt1 | contig 24577 bp, 19 predicted proteins | sample 7455021 | NCBI WGS metagenome assembly JACCED01 (sample SAMN15323456, study PRJNA562643) | freshwater metagenome | isolation source: river surface water | place: USA:Blue River Watershed | collected 2017-08-19
AAAACAAAAATGACCAAATTCAAAATGATGAAAAAAATAAAAAAACTAAAGAAAGGGGTACCAACATAAAAAAAACAAATAATAAAACAAAAAAAATGATGTCACGTAAGGATAAAATATCTCGGGTTAAAAGCCTTAAAAATAGATCAAATTTATCTGATTCAAAAAAGAAAGAATTAAATGATCATAAAAATGCATTGAAAAAAGTTTTAAATGAAAAGGAAGAAAAAATAAAACAATATCGTATTGAATTAGATGATCCGAATATTGATAAAAAAAAGAAAGAAAATAACAAAAAATACATTTCAAACTACAATAAAGAAATTGAAATTTTAAAAACTGCGTTGACATCTAATAAATCAACAAGTAGGAATAATCAAACAAATAATCAAACAAATGCAAATAATCAAACAAAAGGAAGTATCAGTTCTGAACCAGAATCCTTAAATGGTCACTAACATAATTTTTTTTTCGATGAATTATACAATAAAGTCAAATTTTTTTGTTTTTTAATTAAAAAAAAAGGTCTGGAAAAATATATATATTTTTTTTTAAATAAATGCAATGTTCAAATAAAAACCAAATTTACTTGATTGACGCAAAAAAATGTTATCCCCGTTTTTCAAATAAAAACCGCCAAACAATGAAAAAAGTGTCGGCTATTCATCGCTTTTCCGTGAGTCCTTATTCACATCCTCCCCCCGGATTCCGTATAGTTCGCGGCAAATTCGTCAAACTCGCGTCAACCAATTCATTCTCCCCCGCCATCAATCGCAACCTCATCACCCTCAAAACCAACCGCAAATTCCACATAAAATCTTGCAATTTCAAACCCGCATTCCAACTCTCCGAACCCCTCAAAATCAAATTAGGAATGTTTAGCAATGGCAAAAAAACCCAAAATTGCCTCCCCTACGATCACCCCAAAGTCATCCGTTTCTTAAAACGCAACCTCCGCTCCAATAAACACATCAACCCCAAACAAATCATCATGCCAAAACAAAATGACGCCAATTGCTGGTTCAACTCCTTCTTCGCCATCTTCTTCATCAGCGACAAAGGACGCAAATTTTTCCATTTCTTCCGTCAACTTATGATCGAATCCAAAATCCCACCAAAATCCAAAATTTCAAACGCCTTCGCCCTCCTCAATTACGCAGTTGATGCCTCCATATCCGGCTCCCCCGAAGCAATCGAAATGAACACCAATGCCATCATCAAACTCATATATGACTCCCTCTCCAAATCCGAAAGAGAAACATACAATGAAATATACAAAGTCAACGAACCCGGCAATCCCTTCGCATATTACATCGCAATCATGTCTTATTTGAATGCCCACGCCGTCCTCAACCGAAAACAACATAACCTCAACATCCTTTTCCATCCATTACAATCCTCCCTACTTGCCACTTTCATAGATTTACCTGTACAGATCAATTACAATTACGCAAACCACATCACCACCAACGGCTACCCCGACATCATTGTTATCCAATTTTCAGAATCAGACTCCGAAAACACCGTCGGCAAACGCATCGACTCCTTCGAATTAAATTCAACCACAAAATACCATCTCGACTCCATCGTCTTACGTGATGTCAAAAAAAACCATTTCTGTTCCCTAATCACTTGCGAAGGCCGTCAATTCGCGTTTGATGGCGCCAGTCATAGCCGTCTCGTTGAATTCAAATGGAAAAAATGGCTCAATTATAATCAAGAATGGAGTTTCATCGGCACAACAGTTCCCTCTACAGGCGAACGCGTAACGTGGAATTTCTCTAACGGTTATTACCTCATGTTTTATTATCGCATTTAACCATCCCCGATTTTTATTATATATAAAAAAAATATATTATTATATAATAAAAATATATTATTATAAACAATTCATCCATCTTTCAAATTTCAAAAAAAAGTAATGGTCTTAAATACATCTATTTCACTTACTGGTGATGCAAACTCTTATTTACATGTCCCATTTGATAATAGTATTGTCATAGGCACAGATGATTTTACTGTTCAATGGGCTCAATATCAAACGGATTCAAATCCATTTCCACGTGTTTGGCAATTTGGATCATACCCAGGGATAATGATGGGTGTATCTATTGAAGGCGGATCTGTTATTTTATGGGGTTCAGGTGCAACATTTATAGAAAATTTAAATGATTCTGATTATAAAAACAGGTGGGTTCATTTTGCAATTTCCAGACACAACGGCGTTCTTCGTTATTTCCGAAACGGTGTTATGAAATATACCAATTCATTAAACACCAATTATTCAGGCGCTTCATACGATTTATATTTCGGTAATGAAACCAATCCAAGTTCAGCAACTTCATTTGGTGGTTATATTTACGGATTCAATTACATCAAAGGAACTGGTTTATATACAACCGACATCAGTTTTTCAGTTCCCGTACCCGATGCAGATCCATCTATTTGTCTTCTTTGCCTGTACGGAAATGCATATTTGGGATCACTTGGATCAACCGTCGTCGCCAACAACGTTTCATCCGTCAATATTCAACCGGATTACACTTACACTCCACCTCCACCATCTGCCGACCCATTAAATATCACTAATTCAACGGATTTAGCCACCGTACTTGCAGATAATGACGTCAATAAAATCATTATTAATGATAATCTTATCCTCGATTATCAACGTATTCAAGCCGATACCCAAAAACATATTAGTCAAGACCAATTAACATCCGTCACTATTGCTTATGTCGCATAAAAATAAAATAACCCTATCATAATATAAGAAAAAAAAATCTGAAATTAAACAAATCCCATTTTTTTTTTAATTTATATTTATTTCTGGAAAAAAAATGGCAGGAGATACAGGAATATCTAATTTCACGATAAATATTTCAAGTCAAGAACTAGTGTATGGATTGGCATGGGCTGCTACCATTATTTTCTTCAGCCAATTATTAGGCAGTATATTATACTTTGTAATTCAAAATAGTAAAGAAACAAATGAATTAAGCATCACAAATTTATTTGGTTATTTAAAATCAAAAATATATAAATCTTCATCTTCTTCTTTGTCGTCTTCAGAACAACAACAAACAAAAACGGGAGGAACACGCAAAAAAAAATGAAATATATTACACAAATATACTAACGATTAGGCCATAATTTTTCACAACAATGACATCGAATAGAGTTAGCCTGTAGGGGATATGATACAGAATGGTTTTGGGAATGGGATTGTATTGCCAATGAACAGGATTGACACCGTTTTTTATTTTCGCAATTTTTGATTTTCGCGTTTAATTCAGTGATTTCCTGGTGCAATTCACCAATCCCCATTTCATCCCTTACTTGCCTAATCCGTTCGTGGAATTGCACCATTTTCTCCTGAAAAATTTTCTCTTTTTTATCCAATTTCTTCGAATATTTACTTATTAAACTATTCATTTCATTAACCCTCATAAAATATTCCCCTACCAGTTGTTCGCCTGTAGGAGTTGTGCCTTTTGCATGTTTTATCACCGATAATTGTTTTTTCTTTTGGCCACGGGTTGTTATTGTCATGTTTTTTTTTTGTTATTTTGGACACTTCTTTATTTATCTATTCATGAAACATATTTTTTTCTATTTAAATTCTAATTTTTTTTTATTATTTGTTTATTTTTTCTCAACAACAAAACAAAACAAAAACAAATAATAAAATATAATTTATAAATACACCAATGATTCAGAATCTTCGTAAACATATTTGACAGATGCTTTGGGTTTTTGTTTATATTGTTGAACGATTCGGCGAATACCGGTTGTTGTCCATGGTTTATTTCGACGTGAAATGTTCCAATCATTTAATAATTTGGCAACATCTTCGGGATAATAATGTCCATATAATATGTTGCTGTCAGAAAATCTGAAATTGGCATTTCCAGATATTTCCCTTACAAGTTTGGTGAATGAACGAATATCACGTGTTCCATATAGGAGAAACATAATCAATTGAATGATTTGTTGTTCCTTATCTAGAGGTCTTTCTTTCAAAATGGGGAAATTATCATTATACGTTCTGTACAATTCATACCCGAAATGAGCTGCACCCAATTTAGATCCAAATTTCTTTTTTTGGTTGATCGCACATTTCACACGTTTGGACACCACCTTACTTTCTTCATTGGCATCAATTAATAAACTCAAAATTTTCTTTTTGTCTGCAACATTGTCACTGGATAATTTATCTCTTGCAAAATGAAGCGTAATTTGTTTTTGTTCACAATCATATAAAAATTTCGTCGCCTCTGCGTAATTACGCGACAAACGCGATGGATCTGCCAGTACCAGATTCACAAATGAATACATGTTGGGAATATCAATGAATGTCAATTTCGATATATCATGTGCTCTACGTGTTTGTTTAATTGTTTTTAATATTTCTAAATTATTTTCACGACAATAATCAATACAGTCTTGTTCTTGCGTATCAAACCCATGTTGATTTTTTTCAAGTTCATTTTGTTGTTTCGAACTACAGCGCAAGTAAACAATTGCTCCATTCGTTTTTATCATTAATTGATTTATTGATTTTTCAATACTCATTTTTTTTTAAATATAATCTTATTTTTTGTAAATAATAATAAGCAATTTCGTTTTAAATACATTTTTTTTTACATATTTATGTTGCACAAGATGCGCGTGAAAATTAATGTGGAGTGATTTCTTTTTGCGTTCTTCTATTTCTTTTTGATTGACGATCTACTTTTTTAATTTTGTTGTGATGTCTTTTTGTTTTTCTTCCTCTTTGATCTCTCGTTTTCATTTTTTTTCTTTTCATTCTTTCGCCACCCTGTGTTGTAATTTTGAGCTTTTTCTCTAAATCATTGTATATTTGAATTGTTGCAGGGTTGTCAATGTCTAATAGAAGATCGCGACTATCATATTTTATATATTTTTTAGTTATGGTGTTTTGAACAATTTTATTTATCAATGAAGATAATGAACACAATTTTTCTTTTGCTGAATCATTTTCAGAATCTGTTTTTTCCAGAATTCGAATCACATTGTCAACCACTTTTATTACATCTTTAACCGACGATTCAACGGTTAAATTAACTTCGGAAATTTCCATATTTAATAATTCAATTAAACGTTTCAAATCATTATCATTTTCATCAAAAAAATCTTTGATTTTCATTTGACGAATTTCTTCATTATCGTTGACTTCCCCATATCCAAACCGGTTATAATAACTTTTGCCTGTTAATAAAATATTATAGACGGCTAAATTCTTGATATAACATTGATCATAAAGTTGTTTTTTACTATGATCAGTTCCAATGACAATATCATAATTTAATTCAGATGCAACTTTGTATAATAAATATAGCAATTCGGCTCCATTGATTTTACAAATATTCGGCAATACAAATCTTAAATGATGCAAATGGATTTTTCTTTCATTATGAATAATTAAAATATACAAACATTCACTAGATTCTTCATCAGATATGAATTTTTGTTTATAATAAATACTGAAAAATTGATTATTGCGTATATTCATATTTTCCTCTTCTATGACATATAATTTTTTATCAAAATATTTTTCTAATATTTTTTGTGTCAATTCATCTCTTGATTCAGGAGTTAAATTTCTTAATTTTTCTTCTGACATATCTTTTTTTTTTAACAAAAATGAGATTTATATATTTATTTACAATTATATATACGTTGTAAAATATAATATCAATAAGACATGATGAATAAAATCAAATTTAATAAATACATTATTTTTTTATAATAATTTTTGTTGAATATAATGATTTATATTATGTGTTATATTTACAAATAAGGGATTTTTTTCAAATTCCATTTTTTTCATCAGTAATTCAGACGATTCAGAATCATCTTTTTCTTCTTCTTCTTCTTCAAAGGCGGGAGGCAGGCCTTCTTCTTCTTCAACATCAATATATATGATGTTTTTCTTTTGTTCGACAACCGGTGTTGACATATTCTTGTCAATAAATTTCTCCAAAAAACTTAAATTAAGTTGTCTGCATTTTTCAACTAAAGAACAAATACTTGTTTTATCACATTCTCCATTTTCTTTTTCTTTTTCTTTTTCTTGTTCTTTTTCCAAAACAGTTTGTGGTGGTTGTGATATTTCTTCAATTTCTATTTGAATTTCATTTTCTTTTTCTTTTTCTTTTTCTTTTTCTGTATCTGACATAACATCATCAAATATATAATCATCCTCATTATCACTAATGAGTGTCCTTTTTATTTTTAAAATAGGATTACGACACAATGGACATTTACATGGTTCATTGGGTTCTTTCATAGAATGACCAATAAACATTTCATCAAAACAAGATTGGCCAATACAATGACCACATCCAAATTTAACACAATCTATTACAGAATGATCTTCTAAACAAATCGCACACGTTTCTGCCTGTAGGGATAAACATTGCATTAATGTTATTTCCTCATATTCAAATTCATGAAATGTCTGGAAATTACGCGCCCGCTTCCTTCCTCCTCTTCTCGCAGCATTATTTTGCTGAATTTGAACATGTCTATCCACAATTGGATCATTTGGATGTTCAGGGGTATAACGATTTATTGTTATGTTCACCCTATTCCTCAATGAATATCTTCCTCCTACTTGCATCCTCCAATAATTTTTTTTGATTGTGTTTTTTCCCTTTTTTTTGGATGTGTGTGTTTTGTGTTTCAACAAAAAAAAATCGAATTTTTTATGAATCAAATTTTTTTTTCGAATTTTGCGCAAAAACACAAAAAAAATATTTTAAAAAAAAAGAACAAAAAAAAATTTCGAGAACTTTATGTCCCTTGAAGATTTTTTTTGGAGAAATCAAATAAAAAATATATACCTTTTTTAGGGTAAAAAAAAATTATTAATTTAAAAAGAAAAGAATTTATCAAAATCAAAATATTTTATTAAAAAAAAAACAAGAAATTTATAAAAATCAAAAGAGAAAGTCTGGAAAAGAAAAATGGTGGTTATTTTGAATATTGAAAACAACCCGGTTGAATTAATTGAATCGAATAAAATTATAAAACCAATTGATCATTTGATAAAAAAAGCTCTTCAATCAAATAATCAAATTGATAATACCCTACATGTAATCACAGTCATTTCCAATGTTTGCGAATTCAAACGTAGATGGCAATTAATGAACGAATTCATTGAACGTATGAATAATGAGGAGAATAATGACAATATCATTCTTTATGTGGTGGAATTGGCTTATGGCGACGAACAAACCTTCCATGTGACAGATCCGGAAAATCCGCACCATTTGCAAATTCGAACCCCTCACGCCATTTGGCATAAAGAAAATTTGATCAATATCGGCGTCCAAAAATTGTTACCTCCCGATTGGAAAGCCATGGCATGGATTGACGGCGACATCGAATTCGAAAATGTCCATTGGGCGTGCGACACCCTCAAAGTCCTCAATGTTTGCGATATTGTTCAATTATTCACCATTTGTTTTGACCTCGATGAAAACAATCTCCCTATGAGCATTTGGCAATCGTTCGGATACAAATACGCACACGGAGAACGATTCAAACATAATCGCGGCATTAATTATTGGCACAGTGGTTATGCGTGGGCATGTCGTCGCGAATTTTATGATGCAATGGGTGGCCTGTACGAGCATGGTATATTGGGATCTGGCGACTATGTTATGACGCAAGGTTATGTCGGCAACAATGTGGGAATCAAGGAATTGGAAGGATTCCGCGAACACATCATTCAATATAACAAACGGCTTGACACACTCGGTCATGAAGTTCGCATCGGTTACATCCCAACACTCATCAAACATTATTTCCACGGATCCAAAATCAATCGCAAATATATCGAACGTAACCAAATATTAATTAAACATGGATTCAACCCTGATATCCATTTAATGAAAGATGATGCCTGTACAGGATTACTTGTGCCTAGTCCTATGATGTCTACCGAATTCCTCATGGACATTTTCAAATATTTTGCCGAACGCAATGAAGACGAATGTTTTTCAAATCCCTAAATCAATCATCATGTCCCCAATCATTTATACATTTATTTATATTTCGTGGATGAAATCTATTTTCCATCAAATCCTGTGCCAATCCATTTTTCATATAATAATGAATCGACTGCATTCGAACATATTCAACCCGTTGATATATTAATGGATTTTTCAAATAAGCATCAATCATTTCAAAATATTCGGGCAAATATCTTTTTCTTTCTCTTTCTCTTTCTCTTTCTGTTTTTCTTTTTCTTTTTCTTTCTTCTTTTCCAGATGTCATGAAATAAAAAAAAACACCTTCGTCTGTAATTGTATCATAACGAAAAGAAAAAGCACAAGAGATATCTTCTTCATTATCATTATCAAATAGATTGATCATTTCCATTGCTTCTTCATGTAGACACCACATACTATATTTCAAATAAATGGTCACAATCGCCATCGCATATTTGATTTCATCACGTTCATATAAAAAAAACCGAATATATTCCATCATCACATGAAAAGATTGCATTTTGTTTTCAAGATTAACCACCTTTTCAATCAAATATGTCGTGAAATTGAAAAATTGACATTCCAATTCATAATTATTATTATCATCAGCATCTGGCGGTATATTAATCGCATATAATCGATCAATACATAAAAAATAATATTGAAATTCGTTTTCGTCATAAATCAAATTTGGATTATGCAACAATTCTAAAAAGAGATAATCGTCCCTAACCCCTTGCGATTTACGATAATTCATACAATATTTTTTCGCTATTTTTTCCCACCGTTTTGATGAATCCCGGTTGGAAAGAATAAAAAAATTCAATAATTGAAATATATTCGAATTATGTGTATCAAATGCATAATCGTTATTTTGAACGGTTATCATATATTCATCCGTGATTCGATGAATAAACGGCAATGGATAATGTATATATTCCTGAATAATTTTACTTGTTATCCCACGAATTCGACCATTTTCAATTTCAATCTGTAGACAACTCCATTGATGACGATGATATGGATTTGATATATCAAACATCCCATATTGATTGCAATATATATAATGATATATATCATCAAAAGGTATAAAATAACTAAAAGATGGCGAACTCAACATTTCATAAGACCAATCGAATTCCGGATGTTCCGCCATTTTTTTCATTGTTATATTTGGATTCATGATTCTAGGTTTTATCGCTTGATCATATTGTACCTTTTTCAATAATCTATTATTATACATTTCAAGAAACACCTTATCAAACCAAAAATCTTTCCATTCTATATTCACCTTTTCCCACAACCAATTATTTTTTAAATTTTGATTAGAATTTGAATTTGAATTTGAATTTGGATATGAAAAATCCGTCATTTTTTCACCCCTTTTTTTTCCTCCTACTTGATATAAGCCTGTAGGGAATTGCCACAGTTTATTTGTTTTCCTTTTTTCAAAAAAAATTGGTTTAAGAAAAAAAGAAGGAAAAAAAACAAGCGAAAAAAAATAACAACAATATAAAAAAAAACCCAAATAAAAAAAAACATAAAAAAACGAACAAACTATTATGATTGAATCTGATGAACAAGAATCCGAATCCAGCGGATCCGGATCCGGATCCGGATCTTCATCTACATCTAATTTTTGTATATTTAAAATGGATTCTGATTCATATTATACATCTGATTTCAGTTTATCCGACGACGAAGAAGAAGAAGAAGAAGGAGAAGGAGATTTGGGGTTGGAATTGAATTCGGAATCAGAACCTGATTCGAATCCGGAAGGAGGAATGATTATACCTAGTGCAGAACAATCCAATGTCATTGTTGGATATAATAATGGATACAATATGATTATTCCCTCTGTCGCCGGTGCAGGTAAAAGCACAGTCGTCCTTATGATGGCCCGTAGTGACCCCAATAAATTCATCATCCAACTCACATATAACGCCCAATTAAAAGCTGAAATACGTGAAAAAGTCAAACATTGTAACCTCCAAAATGTCGAACCACATACGTATCATAGTCTCGCGACCAAATATTACGACCCCTTAGCGCATGACGACGTCACACTCAATCGTATTGTTAAATCCAATACCCCGCGTCGTTGCCCACTTGAACATAATCACCTACATGCAATTATCATCGATGAAAGTCAAGACGCGACACCCCTTTATTACGCATTTGTTTATAAATTCCTCGTCGATTGTCGCGAATATATTGACGAAAAAGAAGGTGTACAAATCATCGTTTTAGGTGACGAAAAACAATCCATTTACGGGTTTAAAGGGGCCGATTCGCGATTTCTCACGATGGCGGAATCCGTGTGGGGACACCATCCGTGTATTGCCTGTAGAGGGATCTTTTATGAATATCAACTCACCACATCCTATCGCGTGACGGAAAATATTGCCTGGTTTATCAATGACGTCATGATGGGCAAACCATTCATGCAATCGTCCAAAGAAGGCCCCCGTATCATTTATATCCGCGACACCCATTATAACGCCAAAAATTATGTATATTTTCAAATCAAAAAAATGATTCAATCGGGGGATATTATGCCCGAAGATGTGTTTGTTTTGGGCAACACGTTACGTCAAGAATACAGTTTCATCCGACAACTCGAAAACATGTTTGTCGAAGATGCTGGATTCCCTTGTTTCATGCCTGGTATGGACACCGCCGATCTCAACCAAGCGGTGATTCGCGGCAAAATCGTGTTTTCCAGTTTTCACCAATCCAAAGGTCGCGAAAAACAAGTTGTGATCGTTACAGGCTTTGACAATAATCATTTCAAATATTTTGACCGCGATAATCCCAATCCGAAAGAGTGTCCAAATATCATGTATGTGGCCGTCTCACGCGCCAAAAAAATGGTGATTTTGGTCGAAAATTCGGAAGATACCCGGCCATTACCCTTTTTAAAAATTGAACATAAACAATTGCAAACCACCCACCACGAACAAGTTGATTTCCGCGGCAAACCTTTTATCAACATTTACGAAAATGTGGAAGATTTGGACAATATTCAAATCCAATTATTGACGCCGCCACCACCAACACAGCAACAAATCACCAGTTCAAAATTTACCAACAATGTCACAGATATGTATCGGTTTTTAAACGAAGATTTTGTCCAACAAATTTCCGATTGGATCGAACATGAAAACATTTTTTCAACGACAACCATGACTACAAATTCCCCGGTTGATATCCCTTCCACCGTCAAAACATCTTCTGACCATGAAGAAGAAATTTCCGATCTTAACGGCAAAATCATCCCCCTCCTTTATGAATTCAAATACACCCAAAAATGCACCATCAAATCCAACATTGATCACTTTTTCCGCGACCCCCATAACGCCCGTAGACACAAATTCTTATTAAATGCCGCAAAAGAAATCGTTTATCCTTGCAATACCGTTGGAGATTTCCTCTACATGCTCAATGTCTACCAAGCCATCCAAGACGGTCTCTATTTCCGGGTCAAACAAATAGGGAAATCTGATTACAATTGGCTCACTCAAACCATGATCGACCAATGCCACCTCCATTTAGATGCCGCTTTATTGGACTCAACGAATGATTCAACGGATTCATCATTCGAAGAAGGACAGGAAGAGGAAGAGGAAGAGGAAACACAAGATTCGACATGCCTGTCTGTCTTTGAAAAAGATATGGGGATTAAAAAATTTGAACATACGATATTATCGAGTGGGGATTCGGACGATATTTATTATTTTATGGATCGTTTTATAAAAGATAAAATTCCGGAAATTAAAAAACCGATTCGGATGTCGGGACGGGTTGATTTATTTGATGTAACGAATAATATCGTCTGGGAATTCAAATGTGTGAAAGAAATAACATTGGATCATTTATTGCAATTAATCATGTATGCATGGATTTGGAAATATACAATCCCTCGCCATTTACTTGGAAATTGTAATTATACGGATCCGTTGCCTGTAGAAGAAATGCCCACATTTCGCATATTAAATATCCGTACAGGCGAAATCAAACAATTAAATTTGCAAAGTCCATTTATCGACGATATTGTCGTTTTAATCATCAAAAACAAATATGTCAAATTGCCCGAAAAAACAGACGACGAATTCATTAACCTTTGTTACAACCTCACCCTTCCTTTTCGATCGATCGATCGATCCAAAATAAGCCTGTAGAGGAATTTGAATTAGATAAAAGGATAACGATAAGGATAAAAGGATCATGAAAAAAAAAAATCAACTTAAATGATCTTCTTTTTTTCAAGAGAAGAGAAGACAAGATATCAAAAGAAGAAATTAAAATAAAATTGAAAAAGAGCATGGAAATGAAAATGACATCTGAAATACCTAAACAAATTTACATTCCGTTTGTAAATGAATTAAATCCAAAAGAGAAAATCCAACGTGTTTTTGGGGATATTTTACATGCATCCATTGACCGAATTGATTGTGAACAACGTAAACATAATAATCGTTCTCGTAGCGAATATTACATTTGTTTTGTTTATATCAAGGAATGGTACAACGACGACGAAGGTATTGCAAGTAGGGAAAATGTGGCTGAACAATTTTCATCCAAGGGCAAAGCCAAATTGATATTACCCCCTACAGGCGAATTTGCAGATAAATATTGGACATTGTTACCCAATAAAACTCCACGTTCATTAGATGAATTAAATGACGAAAAATTGGACCAACAACGTATTGAAGAATATTTTGCAAAAGAAAATGCTGATTTTGACCAACAAAAACAATCGGTTCCTTTATTATTAAATATAGTATTTGACCAATATTTACGATTGAAATTCCGAATTGACCCACCTCCTATTAAAAAGGATTTTATCAATCAATTACACAATGAATTATTTGCCAATAAGAAAATACCCGCAATTGACCTATTTAATTATGTTTGTGATTTTTTAATTATAGAATCAAATAAATTATTCCACATAACCATGAATTCTTTACCAACCGTTGGCGATGTTGTTCCTTCTTCTTACTTCGATCAAGATTTCGATTTCAGGTATTATGTATGTAAATTACACCACATAGATATGAATTCTTTACCAATAGATGAAAATCAAGATTTCATGAATTTCGAACAATATGTCCTTGATGATTTCGATGATTTTACTTATACAATTGAATCAATCAATTATTTATTTCATACCTTTCAAGATATTTCATTTTGCTTATAAGATTTCAATTTATTTGTATTGTATTGTATTAATAAAAAAATAAAATAAAATAAAATAAAACAAAATAAAAATAATGTAAATTTTATTTTATTTTATTTGATTTGTCTACTATTCAATAATGCGACGTTTATGATTAAACATACGTGATTCTAATAAATGAATACATATTTTATACGCATAATATCCCATAATTGCACCAACAATAGATCCAGCAATCAATTGCATCCATGTATGATTACGGTATTCATGTCGTTGCCACATGGTTACTGCCCAAACAAACATGACAAATAATAATGTCCAAACGGTTGGACTAACCATATAAGCAAATGCTGCATTAAACGCGGATCCTTGTGCATGTCCAGATGGCATTCCGAATTTACGAGCACCATTACGATCTGCATTTGGAAATAAATGTTTTTCACCCATAGGACGTTTTTCACCTATAAATTTTTTCATCAAATGATTTAATTTCATATTTAAAAACGCAATGATAACATAAAGTATCATTAATCCCTGCCGTTTATATACATGAATAATCACATAAGCGAATATGATCGCCGGACCAAAATAACCAATATAATCAAATGGGCTTGTAGGAAACATATCTCTCTCTTTGTTTCTCTTTGTTTCTCTTTGTTTCTTGGTTTATATTATTTTTTTTGGGGTTTTTTTTATTATTGTTATTATATTATGTTATATAAAAAGAGAAAAAAAAAATGGATAAGGGACTGGACTGGGTGAAAGGGGGGGGATTATTTGTTTTCAAATTTATTTTGATATAACATTTCGACAATTACGGAAAAACTCCAATCAACATTGTTTAAATTTACAATATCGCCCTTACTATTTACTAATTTTACATTGATACGCACAATATTGACCGGTCCAAAATAAGATCGTGTTTGGGCCTGTAAAGTACCACCATATTCAACGAAATTCGTTCCGGACATACCCGATTTAATCGGCACGTAAGCCAATATATCTTTTGTACTGGTCGCATAAGAATATTCTTTCGTTTCCATCAATTGATTGGTTCGAACATTTAATATACTGTTGAGCGAATACAACTGTCTTTGTGTCAATCTACGGGCCGAATTTTGCGAATTTCCCGCCGTCACCGTTTTTTCGCCAGTATCTGGATCACATGTATATATGAAATCACCATAAGATTTCGATGGCATTTGAAACAACGCATCACTTCCATGAACCGTAATCACCGAATTATTCATGTGATTTTGTGTAAAGTCATCCAACACAATATACAAATAACTTGGACCGGCGACATCTACTGGGGCAGATGCACGTATTGTCGCCATTCTGGTAGATGATATATAATCCGACAAAAGATAACTATTTTCACGAAATCCGCAAATCCATCCCAAAGTGGTGTCTTTTTTCACCACCGTGTTTTTTTTCGATCCAGCATTGCATTGTATATATATCGTCGGGTCATATAAAACCATCGAATAATCCGATTCCGTAAATATTTTATTTATCACAACCGACATGTATACATAATAAAACGTCGTCTCATTCACAACCAATTTTTTGATGAATATTTTCGACCCATTCAACAATGGTGATTGGTCCATTTGACGTTGTATTTCATTGATTAATCCTTCTTGTGTATATGTATTTGTCGGGTCAATGGTGATTAAAATGTCGTGAGTTCCATTCGTCGTACTAACACCATCGGTGACTGCCTGTAGGAGGATTGTGTTGTTATTGTTGGCGACGTCAAAATCGAACGTACCTGAATCGATCGGGTTGATCGATACGAGGGGTGTGTCTTCCGTAATCGACGATTGTTGCGGAAATTGGATAATATTGTATAAATTGGTCTGATCCTGCAAATAAGACGGAAACACCAATTGGTAGTCCTTTTCCGTCAACGAAACATTGATATTAATGTTCAATTGCAATTTGATTTGTTGGGCATTAATCGACACAATTTGCACAGTCGTACCTGTCAATGCCGACCCAATCGTCGCAATCGCCGCATTAATCGCCGCGATAAACGCTGCAAATGTGTAATCTTGACCGGGGACCATAATCGCGATTTTGTTGATGACCGGATCGATTTGATCCGTACTGATCGGGGTAAAATAAAATAGGACGACGCCGCTCACATCGTTTGAACTAATATTACCGGGGGTGATCGTATTGGTGAGAATGACTGCTGGATTGCCTGTAGAGAGTGATATTGTTGGGGTGCTAAACCATTGATTCGTCGCGAAAAATGTATTGCCGTCTATGTCCAAAACGTAGTCTTTTTGGGTGAATGTTTTTTGGATATTGATGAGGAGGTTCATTTTGCCTGCGGAATCCACTGTCGCGTTCGATCCGTTCATTTGATTGGCTGTCTCAGTATTGGCATTTATGGTTGCGAAAGCCGCTTTGAATTCGGCGATCAAATCGGACGTGGTGTATCCTATCGCATCCGACGGATTCAATGTGAGCGTATAATTGTTTTTCTGTTTTAAAAATCCGGGTTTGATGCAATTCAAATAGAAAATGTTGTTTAATTGCGGATCTGTCTCGTCATTGTTATTGAAAATCACATAACGATTCGACGTAATCGACGTCGACGGATATATATATTGTATCGGGTACAATTTATCCGCTGTAAAGGTTAATATGGAGGCAAGATCAGAAGTGGCGGCGGGGGGGAAATAAAGTGTGGTGCGGTAATTGCTTTTGGCAGTTAATTTGGTCACATAAATATCGAAGGTGGGGAGGCCTGTAGTGATGGTGTCTTGTTGTTGAATGTTTTCGAAAGTGAGTTGTGAGGTGTTTAATGCGGGAATCGTTTGGAATGCCTGATTGATTGCGGTTTGAATACCGTTAATATCGTAGGTGCCTGTAGGGATGGATATATTATAGGAGAGGTCGATGGTGAGATTCGCGACTGCGTCATAGGTCGTGTCGGTGACGGCTGCGCCGTCATTTGTGATATAAATCCAGAAATTATTATTGCCGGTGGTGATGTTGTATTGTGTGAGACGTTGGGCAGTATTTGAGAGTGTGACATTACGACTTCCGTACAGGGTGGATATTAATTTGTTTTGGTTATTGTTGTTATTTGACGTCGTGATACCTAAAAAGGAGGCGATATTGTTGGTGGGTAGGCCGCCAAATAGGATGCGGTAATCCAATTCGTTGAATGTTTTGGTGATATTTAAATTGATGGTTGCGATTGCTTCAGACGCAGAATAAGTGACGGATGATGTGTTGGATGGGTCGAACTCTGTCATTGTGGCTTGTAGGGATGTGTTGATTGACGTGATAAGTTCGGCGGCGGTATAATTTCCCGATTTGATCGATATTTTAAAATCATGGTTGCCATTATTAATCCCTGGACTGTTTGCCCGTAGGAGGATGAAATTACTACCATAAGCTGTGTCGACTGTGTACCATGCATAGGGAATTGCGCAGGAATACAATTTCATGGAAAGTACGTATTTGAGGGGGGTTGATAGGGTAAATGTGAAATTGGTTGCTGGGTCGTTTTTGTCTTCACGGTATCTGCTATCAATCAGGAGGATTGCGGAAGTGGTTTGTCGTAAAGTGGGATTGATTTGGCCTGGGGCGAATTCGACATTGGTGGTCGTTGTAATTGTTTTTGGTTGTTGTTGTTGTTGCTCAGGAGCCTGACCCTGATTCTGACCCATTGTCTCAAATCCTTCTTCTTCTTCTTTATTATCCCCTACTTGCTCTCCCCTTTCATTCTCTCCTTCTTCGTCTTCTTCTTCGTCTCCTTCTTCGTCTGTAAAAAAAATACGATCCCGCATTTGAATAAAAAATTGTTTGATTTCTTCATCTGGTGTTTGATAAGTAAACCGATGAATAAGACGTTGACACGCATTTAAAACATCGGTGGATGTCAATTCATCATAATCACCTAATCCCAATATTTGCAAACATTCTTCTTCCGAATAATTATCGAGATTCAAATCCATTTTTTTTTTGATATCAAATATTTTTTTTTTAAATTTTCTATTTTGATTTGATTCGATTTTGTTTTTTTCCAGAGTTACTTTTATGTTTTATTTTTTTTTGTATAATAGTGTGTTCTTATAACAAAAAAAAACGAAAAAAAAACAATATATGTGTAAGCCTATAGGAGTGATCCAATTGGATGAGGTTCAACACGTGATTTTACATAATGTATCATACTGATAACGACTGCGGTTATTGTCGCCATTTTGAAATCTTGTATGGCAATATACATAATTGTCGCGAAAATAATACTGATTGGAATCGTGTGATCAAGGACACTAATCGGGGTCAGCCATATAAATGCAAGTAGGAGCAATATGATGAAATATTCATTTTGTTTTTGGAAACGTTGAACGGTGAAATAGGTGGTTTTTATATCCATTGTCTTTGATTTGTTATTATTTGCTTTTGGTTTTTTTTTTATTTTTGTGTTAGTATTATATTTTAATAATATATCCCTGGAAAAAAAAAAGTAATTATAAATTAAAAATTAAAATAAATTTAAAAAAAAAAAGGTTTAAAAAAAAAAAAAGAAATGGCAAATTCAAGTGATTATATTTATTATAAACGCGTTGCAAACACGATTCAAGATTCAATTGTCAAATCATCTGATTTGATCGTTGTTAAACAAATTGAAAATAACCAAAAATGCATTCCTGAAGGTGACTCATCCTATTTGTTCAATGTGAAAATGGTCAATTTACTTGATTGTATTGAAATACGTAATAATGCACCACCTAAATTAAGTTCATCTGCATCGGGTATAAATAGAGCACCCAAATACCAAAAAGATATTGTCAAAACCTGTACGAAAACACTTTATTATTATTTACCTCGTACAGGCGACACCAAACATTCCAGAGAGACATGTAAATACACCAAGAATGCATCTTTTTAAATTTTTCTATTGGTAATATAACCAGGTGAAGAAAAAAGATTTTTAATTTGATTTGATTTATTAAAAAAAAAATGGAAAAATGGTTTCATAAACAAACATGGATATTCATCCTACTTGCCATATCGATTATGTTTGTTTTTTCAATCATTATTTACCATAGCTATTATAATTCTGAAGGATTCACCACCTCTAAAAAAGAAAAAGGAAACGAAAAAGGAAAAGGAAAAGGAAAAAGAAACGATGAAAAAGGAAACGAAGAAGGAGTTGACGGGTTAAGGGGGTTTTATATTAACATGGATAAAAATGAATCGCGTAATATGAGTATTAAAAAAAACATTGAAACATCGGATTTAAAATCGCTCAATATTTCGAGGTATTCGGCGGTTGTTGGGAAAAATGTGAAATTAACTGATTGGTTGACGCCTGTAGCGATGAATGAAATCAAAGATGTTGAGAAAAATGGGTACCGCACACGACATTATCAATTAACACGTGGGGGAGTCGGTTGTTTTTTGAGTCATTATAATTTAGCCAAACAATTGATAGATGATACCTCTGCCGAATATTATCTTATCATGGAAGATGACATGAGTATCCATCCAAACGCATTGAGTTTAATTAAACAACATCTTGAAAATGCACCCAATAAATGGGATATGCTTTCTTTTTCTTATATTCGATTGGTTGAATACGAAACGGTCGGAAAATTATGGATCAAACCCAGTGCGTTTTGGGGTACGGGGGGATACATAATAAATAAAAAAGGTGCGAAAAAAATTGTCAAAGAAGTCGATAATATTAAAATCGACGGTCAAATCGATTCATACCTTGCCCGTATGGTCCAAAAAGGCGATTTCAATATATATATTGCAAAACAAATATTATTTCGTCCTATACACAATACAACTGATATACAAATGCCTATACGCATATTACCTGGTATTGACCCATTTGACTTTTGGGGATATAAAGTATAACATTCATTACACCTATATATATATATATTATTATAATATAAAATCTTAATTTATATTATAAAAAAATTTTCCCCATTTTTTTTTGAATTTCATTTATTTTTTTAAAATAAAAAAAAACCAAACAAAATAAAATGTCACACAGAGCATCACGAAATCAAGCTGCGTTGTTTACAATTAATATGAACAATCAAATTAGATGTTCATCATCATATATAAATACGGTTGAAAGTATGAAAATCGCAACACCATCTGATGTTGATGGTAGCAAACAAATTGCCAACGTGGATTATGTCAATACTAAAATCGCATCGATTGGAGTCGGACCAGTCGATTATACTGCCAAAGTCGATGTTGTTCATGCTTATTCGGACCTATATTTATCCGAACCGGCTGAAGGAGAAGCTTATACCAAAATGATATTAAATGATTCAATCGAACTTGTTGAGACTTATAGAAATAATATTTATTCAATTTCGGCACCACTCAATTCAACATTTGGATCTAATAATAATAAATTTATTGTTGGGGAATATAATCAAACCATTGGATACACAACGAATGGAAACCCAGGGTTAGGTTCCATAAATCTTAATAACAATCCAGGAACTTATGGAAACACGCAGGTAATATTAGAAAATCCATTTGATAATAATTATGTCTTCATTGGTACTGACATTAGCGCTTGCGTTTATCAACTCAATCTTTCAACCTATGAATTAACAGAATTGGTTGGTACTAACGGCAGTGGTTTAAATGGAACTGTGCGTGCAATGGCATGGGACTATGATACTGGATCATTAATCTGTGGAGGTGATTTCACCCAAACCAATAGTGGTTTAGTAGTTAAAAAAATAGCCAAATATAATTTTAATGACAATGATTGGTCATCTTTTGATGGACAAGAACTATCCGGATTTGTTGGACAAGACGATGTCGTCAACACCATTTGTACAGTAAACAATTATGGTTCTACTAAGTATTTTTTTGGAGGAAGCTTTGTTGGACATCATAATGGAACAGGAGTGATCAATTCTCCCAATTTAACATGTTATGATAGTGAGATTGGTTGGGTGCCATTTAACAATGGTGCAGGAATCGATAATGGAGAAGTATTAGCTTTAACAAATGATTCATATAATAATGTCCTCTTAATAGGAGGAACATTTGCCACAATTTCAATCAATGGGTTAGATGTTTCTTCCAACTGTTTTGCCAGGTGGTCATATTCGGATAATCAATTCTATACCGATGCAGGATATTTTACAGGCACATCAGTAAATTGTATTTATTATGATAATGAATATACAGAAAATTTCTTTATCGGAGGATGTTTCACTCATGCAGGAGTTGGTAATACAAATGACAATACTGTTGTCCAAAGCAATTGTATTGTTCAGTATGATCGATATGATAATTATTTTAAAACAGATGATATGAAAATATGCGTAAAAGCAAGTAACAATAATAATTCAAACCAAGTCGTTCGTGCGATTTCAACTTGCTATTATTCAGATTATAATCAATATTATTTAATATTTGGTGGGTATTTTACGGGATATGCTCGATTAGATAATTTATCCCTTCCATCATATAGCGCAAATAATTTTATAATAATTCAGTTAAATAATTTAACATATCAATTATCAGTGTATGACAATAACACGGAAGAAGAACTTTTTAATACAACAAAACACTATGATCAATGTCTTGTTACATGGGATACAACAAATTTGACTTGGAAATTACTTGAAACCGATCGTCTTCAAAATAGTCTTTCTTACCCTGAAAACGACGATTATCAAAAAATAGTCACAGTTGGTTATTTGAATAGTAAAGTAAGTGATTCATTCGGTACATTAGAAAATACCGTCAACAATTTGGATTATAGTGTTAATACCACATTGACAAATAAAGTAACCGATTTGAGCAATAATATCAGTGGCAAAACAACACAAATCAGCGATTTGAGTTCCAATTTACATAATTTGCAAGTCCAAGTCAATAACCTTCCTGCTGGAATCAATATCGATGATACCGTCAATAATGCAGTCAATATGGGTTATTCAATCTACCCAAATTTCGGTAAAGAATGGAGGGAATTGACGAATTATAGTGCAGCAAATTGTTTGGGTATTTCTTGTTCGGGTGATGGGAGAGTAGTTTTTATTCAAGGATGGAGTGCGCAGTCTAAATTAACAACTGATTATGGTGCATCATGGAAATCTACTTTTATCTACAACGAGGTAACACCAATCACTTTTAATAATGCTTGGTCGTCTGCCATTTCATTAGATGGGAAATACATTGCTTTAACCGATAACAATAATTTCTGGTTATCAACTGATTATGGAAAAACATTCGATGTCCCATCAACTCGTCCAAATTGGGCAAATGTAGTTGCCGTAAGCGCAACTGGAAAATATATGATTTGTGGATCTATAAATTTTGCAAGCGGAATTTATGTTTCATCCAATTATTCACAATCTGAATGGACTGTATCAAATACAGGGGTAAATTGGAATGCAGTTGCGATTTCACCAGATGGATCCATAATGCTTGCCGGAAATGCATCCGGAGTTGTCAAAAAATCGACAAATTACGGTCAAACATGGAGTACAATATATACTGATTCAACACCAAATGGAATTAAACATATTAAATGCTCAGAAGATGGTCAAATTATATTAATCTGTATTGATGCATCTTCAAAACTTAAACTATCGATTGACGGTGGATCTACATTTTCAGATGTTGCAAATACTCAATCATATTATAATATATCTATGAGCGTTAATGGAATTTATATGACTGCAAGTTACAGTGGTGTATTAGATTATTCTGTGGATAGAGGAACGTCATGGACAACGATAACTGATAGCAAATTTTGGATGAATTGTATGAATTATTCTGGAGATATTATGTACAATGCTAATGATTCAAATAAGCCATTAATATCCAAAGCATCAACCGCAAGTGTAATGGCAACATCAGCACCAACAATTGCCACTGCTGGATCTACATATTTTGATACAGATACGGATAAATTATATGTTTATAACGGTAGTAGTTGGAAAAATGTTGGATTAGCAACATAATTATCATCCTAAATAAATAATACTTAATATTTTTTGCATTTCCTACTAAGTATTATTCAAAAAAATATGATTTATTCATTTAATTTGGTGCAAGTGAGGCAAAAGGAGTAATCCATGTTTTGTAGTTCGAGAATTTGGCCGAATTCGTTAAGTAATTGGACATGGAGTTTTTGAATATCAACGGGACCAAAGAATTTGCGCGGTTCGGACAAGAAGCCGGGTATGCCTGTAGAGGATGTGTATTGATGGGGTATTGCCGCCCCAATTGGGGTCAAGGGTATCCTTGCGATTATATTTTTGGAGAGAATTGACGAATAAAATGGGATAATGAAATTTTGGTCAACATTATTGCGCATCGTGTCGATTGCCAAATATGCGTATCGCGGTCCCTGGACGTCGTATAATGCGTCAGACACGAATGATGATGATTCATTTTTAAATTGGAGTGTTTCTGCACGGAAACCGAGAATCCAGCCGAGACGTTGATAAAGGGGGAGTTTTTCGAGACCTGGTGTTTCTGGTTCGACGAAATCAATGGTGATGGAATCGATTTGGAGATTTTGCATGGTGTCTGTTAAATAAACACGTGTTTGGAATGTACCGATGCCGGTGGTCTCGTTGACATTTTTTACGAAACGGATATAGCTGTAAGGGTAATGTGTTAATCCGGCGATATCCAGTTGGGAACGGATGTCGTTGAAAATGTTATCGACGTCTTGATTGTAGGTGCCGTCGGGGAGGGTGACGAAAAGGGAGTGTGTGGGGTGTTGTCCGAGATAATTGTATTGGACGGTGATTTTGAAACAATGATTGCGAAGGGAGGATGAAATGCGGAAAAAGTTGTGTCCTGCTGGGAATTCGAGGGCGGTTAATTGAATGGATGCGATATTATTGAGGGGGTCGGGGAGGTTGAAATGGAAATCGGAAGCGCCATATTTGGAGAAAAAACTGTTTCTAAATTTGGTGGCGACGTCGACGGGGTGGGTTGAGAAATAATTGGAACGGAACCTGGTATCGATATTAACGACGATTTGTGTGGTTGATTTTTGGATTGGATTGAGGTTGCCTGTAGGGAATTCTGTTTGGTGGGTGATGTATTGATTTGTTGGTGGTTTATAGATGATTTGATGATATTGTCCTGGATTGAATTTCGCGTTGTATTTGGGGTCTTGTAAACGCGATTTTGCGTTTTGGATGAAGACGATTGTGGATTTGCGGATGGAATCTTGTAGGGTGGGATGTTGATTGACGAAGAAGGTGAGTCTATCTGTTTTTTCGTCAAGTAGCGTTGTGTCATACGTGGGGTATGTGGATAGGTCGAATATTTCTTCGATTTCTTTGATTGAATAATTATTGAGGTTAAGGTCGAATAACATCCTTTTTTTTTGTTTGCTTGTTTGTTTGGATTTAATTTGATTATTATATGTGTTTTTTTTTTAAATTGAATTTAATTATTTTGTGTTGAGATAAAATTAAACAACGTTTTTTCCGCATGATGAACAAGGTTTATTAGAGGGGGCGACATTCGCAAACATTGTTGATAATGAATTGGTCTTCTGTAATGGAACTATTGTTCTTTTTACTTGATCTTGATCTTGTTGTGGTTTTTTATATTGTTGTAATAAGCCAATTGCCATTGCATCTGTGTATTTATTATCAAAAAATAATTTAAATTGTTTTTGTGACGACATATTTTTTTTTCCTTTTATCTTTTTTGAGAGGATTTTTTTATATTGCTTTTATTTTGTTATGTTAGAAAAAAAAGGGAAAAAGTATCTTTTGATAAAAATGAAAAAGTATCTTTTCTAAAGGTGAAAATTTGTGATCGTGAAAAACTTTTGGCGATTTTACTTTTCGATTTAATGGAAAAATGAAATAAATTTCATTTTTATGTTAGAAGATGAAACCGAAAAAACAACCTGAATCATTTTATTCCTACGAGGGAATTCGATCGATAATAGCCAGTAGAGGAAAATGTTCGTCGAACCTTCTTCTTAAAAGAAATAATTTATTAGTTTTCCAGAATTAAATTTTCATTTGATAAAAATATTTTTTACAATTTACTTTTCTTTGATCTGGAAAAATTTTGACTCTGTCAAAATTTGACCATGCAGAAAACGGCTAAGGCCGTTTTCTTAATGGAAAAATGAAATAAATTTCATTTTTATGTAAGAAGGTGAAACCGAAAAAACAACATGAATCATTTTATTCCTACAGGGGATCTCGATCGATAATAGCCAGTAAAGGAAAACGTTCGTGGAACCTTCTAGTTAAAAGAAATAATTTATTAGTTTTCCAGATTGAAATTTTGATTTGATAAAAATATTTTTTACAATTTACTTTTTCTTTGATCTGGAAAAATGAAATAAATTTCATTTTTATGT
>JACCED011159219.1_pt1 | contig 24560 bp, 19 predicted proteins | sample 7455021 | NCBI WGS metagenome assembly JACCED01 (sample SAMN15323456, study PRJNA562643) | freshwater metagenome | isolation source: river surface water | place: USA:Blue River Watershed | collected 2017-08-19
GCTTGTCGGCGAGGGTCGCCTCGGGGGCGGCGGGGGTGGTCGCGGCGGCCGGAGCGGGAGTCGCGGGCGCCTGGGCCGCGGAATAGCTGGCCGGAAATGCGGCCAGCAACGCAACCAAAGTGATCGGCAGGGGCGTGCGGGTGCTCATTTTACTTCACAGGTTTGATGGGCCGGGTGACTTCTTCGCCGCGATAGCGCAGCGTGAATGTGGTGCGATCGATGGCGACGAGCTCGAGTTCGAAGTCCTGCTCGTTGAACGTGACGATGAACTTGGTCCCGACTTCGAAACGGTTCCGATCGATGATCAGGAGAGGCTTGCCGCCGAGGGAAAGGGTGCCGGAAGGCGTGAGGCGGGAAGCCAGGGTATCAAGGATCTCGCGATCGCCGGGGGGACGGACCGAGCCAGCCGCACCCGCGGCGGCGGCCCCGCCAGCGCCGGGCCGGCCGGCACCGGGCAGGCGCGGGGCATCGGGATCGGGGTCGTTGAAATTCGCCGGATTGAACGGATTGGGCAGCTCGGCCGAGACAGGGGCCGGGACGGGACGCTTGGTGAGTTTGTTGGCAACCGCGACGGAGGCCTCGCGGCGCAGGGGCGGCGCGATGTCGGGCTTGGGGGTAGCAGCGGAAAGCACGGCCGGGCCGACGACCAGCAGCAGTAGGGCGGAAAGCGAACGGGGCAGAGGCGTCATGGCAGGCCAAGCATCTGGACGTTGAGCGCGAGGGTGACCGGACCCTGCCGCACGGCGGGGTTGGCGGTAAACGTGGCGGTGAGCACGCGCACGAAATGCGTGCCGCCCTCGAGCTGACGCACGAAGTCGAGGATCTGGGGCAGCGTGCCCTGCACGGAAACGTTGAACGAAACCGGCACGTAGGCGGACTTGCTGCCTTTCGCCGGCGGCGCCGTGGGCGACTGGCTGAACGCGATGAGTTTCACGCCGGTTTCCCGCTCCAGCTTGTAGAAATACTGCGTGTTGACGCCATGCTGGCTCGCCCGCACCAGCCGTCCGTCGATGTTCTTGTTTGCGGCGATCAACGCGTCGAGCTGCTCCTTGAGCTGCGCGGTGTATTTGATGTTAAGCGCATAGCGCTCGGCCTCCGCCGCCTTCTCCGCGAGCAGCGCCTCCGCGGCCGGGATGTCCCCGCTGCGGAAATAGAAACCCAAGCCGGCGCCCACCACGATCAGCCCGCAGGTAACGGGGATCGGGTTCTTTTTGATGAGGGCGTAGAGTTCCTCGTTGGTCATTTATTTCTTCGCTCCCGGAACTTTGAGGCGCAGCGAGAACTCCACCGCCATCCGCCCGGTCGAGGGATTCGGCGTCGGCGTGCTCGTGAACTCGAATGCCTCGAAAATGTTCAACGTCTGATCGGCCTTCAGCTGCTCGAGATACTGCGTGGCATACCCGCTCGCCGCGTCGGGCGCGCCCCGGAAAGAGAGCCGCATGATCAGCGCCGACTCGCGAAAATCGAGGCTGTCGAAGGCGACGTTGGGCGGCAGCGTTTCGGCCAACCGGAGCACGATCGCAGAGATCGTAGGTTTGGAGGCAACGAAGGTATCCACTTCGACGACCTTGGCCTCCTCCGCCTGAAACTTCTTGAACTGCGCGACTCCGAGATCGCTGGTCCGCTTGTCGCGCTCGATCTGACCCTGGACGGTCTCGACCTGATTGTTGATTCCGCGCAACCGCCATTCCTCGAAGCCGAAATACGAGGCAGCCGCGATGGCGAGGGTAATGGCGGCCGCGTTGACGAAGAACGCGGTGCGGACGACCTTCGTGTCCGGCAACTTCTCAAAGTTGCGGAAGTTGGGATGCCATGCCGGGACCGCCGGCGCCGCGTCCTCCTTACTTTTTTTCTTCAGCAGCGACAGCATGGACGGCGTTGTAGTGAGCCATGAGGCCGAGCAGCCCGAACCAGCGGGGCTCCTGGGCGGTCTTGGTCAAGGCATCGGGCACGGTGATCTGCCGCGATTGCAGCCACGGCACGGGGTCGATCTTCACGTTGACGATCCCGAGCGCACCCGAGATCGCGGCCTCGAGCCAGGACAGCTTGGGCGGAAGTTGCATGCACAGCACCTGTCCCACGGACTGACCGGTCTGGACCTCGTAAAAGCCGATCGAAGACTGAAGCTCCTTCAGCAGCCGCTTGATCAGCAGCGGTCCCATGCCGGTGAAGTCGAAGGTGTTCGAATAAAACAGTTTTCGCGCCGACTCCTCGTCTTTCAGCCCGAGTTCCTTCTGCACGATAGGCACCATGGCATCGAGGCCCTGCGGGATCGGACGCGATGCCTCCACCCCCCCGCTCGTGACGATAAAGGAATGCGTCGAGTCCGCGCCGATTTCGAGCACCAGCGTCGGGGTCTTGGATTTGGAGAACGCAAGGTAGTCCACCACCGCGCCCAGCGTCGCCACCGAGCCAAGTTCGAGCCGGGAGGGATAGATCTTCGCCTCCAGCAGCGTGCTTTGAACGGCATCCGCATCTTCGGCCGGAAGACCGCAGAAGAGCACCTCTTTCTGCGTCGCCTTCACCGCGTCAAAGTCGGTGCCGCTGTCCGAGTTGAGAATCGCGATCGAATATTTGTCCTGCTCGATCCGAAACTGCTGCGCGCACACTTCCGCAAGATAGCCCGGCTCCTTCACGCGCTTCAGCTCCAGGGTATGCCGCCGCACCAAGCGCTTCGCCGGGTAAATTCCGACCGCGGCATGGAGGTAGCCGCTGGGGTTCTTCTTCGGCTGCAGCTGGGTCAACGCCGCCTGTAACGCCGCTCCATCTCCCGCCGGACACTCCAGCATCTCCTCGACACTGAAAGGCAGACTCGGCGCCGACGTGCGCGCCAGCATCACGGCGTGCTCATTCTGCTCGATGAAATACCCTTTGGGTTTCTGGGGAAAAAACATGCGTGGGCGCGCGCCGGACGGACAGGAAAGCGTTTCGGAAGTAGGGAAAGTGCAGCTGGAAAGGAACGCGCATTCCTCTGCGGGAAGTCGCGTCTATCGGGCCGCGGACCGTCCCAAAACACCCCCGGCCTTACAAGATTAAACATGGGGCGTTCTCCGGGGTGACTACCCATTTACGCTTTCTTGAGGTCCACGGATAAACCCGATGCCTGCACCGGTTTTTCCCGGTCTGAGAAGAACCACCCGGGATGGCTCAACGCTCGTCCGTGCCGAACGGAAACGGGAAACCCGCCGTAGAGCACGGCGGGTGATGGAAAGGAAGGAACGCAAGGAGCGAAGCGGCCCGCGGGCCGCACGCTCACTTCTGCCAGGTGCGCTTCTTGTGGCGGTTCGACTTCAAGCGCTTCCGGCGCTTGTGCTTGTTCATCTTCAGACGACGTTTCTTTTTCAGATTACCCATGGTGGTGAATTCGCGAGGGGTCACCGTGCGGACCGCCCGAAGGAGTGTAAAGCGCGAACTTCAGCTTCCCCGCGCTGGCGGCACCACGAGGCTCCGCCGCACGCGCGTGAAGATCACTTCACACCGCACGGTCGCCTCCGCGACTCCCGCCAGAACCGCGGCCACCCGCCGATAGACCCCGAGCTGCGCCGCATGCCGCGCCCCCTCGGCCTCGAGATCGGCACCGTCCACGAGGTCGGTCTTGAAATCATAAACCGTCACCGCCTTCACTTCGCCAGCCACTCGCTCCAGAACCACACGGTCGAAGACTCCGGTCACCCACGCTCCGTCGAGCACGATCTCGAAAGCTCGCTCGCGCCAGACTTCGCTCTCCGGCCCCGGCTTGCGCCAGACTTCACGCAACGCCTCGGCTTCCGCACACGCGAGCGCTTCGCGCCACACCGCTTCCGAATCCGTCCGCGCCCTCCACTCCTTCGCACGGGCCGCCTCCGCTCCGTCCGGGAGCCACTCGATCCGCGCCAGCAAGGCATGCACCTCTTGCCCAAACACCGCCGCGTGCCCGACCTCGCGCTCCAGCAGCGCCGCCGCGGCGATGCTGCCGCCCATCGGCGCGGACGGCCGCCGCGCGAGACGTCGGCCCAATACCGGCATGCGCGGTTCGTGCGGTCGTCCGCCCCAGGCAAGCTCCCCATGGCGCGGCGGCTCGGACTTTGGCTGCGGCGGCAACGCCCTGTGCCAGTCCGGATTGCCGGTTGACCAGGCACCCTCGCCATTCCACGCGCCGATGCGCACCTGCTGGGCACTCTCGCCCAAGGTCAGGCCCAGAATTTTGGGGTAATTCCGCGCGGTGGTTTTCCCCGGAGGCTTGGCGATCACATACATCGCCCGCTTCGCGCGCGTCATCGCCACATACAACAGACAAAACGCCTCATAACACGCCTCCGCGCTTCCCGACTCGATGTGCGCCGCGAGCGTCGCGTCGTGCTCGCGGTAAGGCTCCTTCGGCAAATCGAGCACCCACTCCACGTCCCGCTGCGGCGAACGCTGCACCGCGAGGATGTCGCGCCGCTGGTCGATGCTCTTTCCTTCCAAGTCGGGGAGCACGACGACATCGAAACCGAGGCCCTTCGACTTGTGGATCGTCATCACGCGCACCACGCCCGCCGTCTCCCCATCGCGCACCGTGTGCCGCTCCATGAAGGCAACACATTCGGCCGCGTCCCGGCTGCCCGTCGCATCGAACGCCGCCGCCGCCGCCACGAGTTGCCGCGCCCGCGCTCGGGAAAACGCATCCGCGGCATCCAGCCGCGGCTCGAGCCGCCGCAGCCAGAACTCGAGCGTGCGCTCGAAACCCTCGCCGTGGATCTGGGTGAGCACGCGCCACGTCAAGGCCTCGGACGTCGTCACGCCTTCGTCCGCCAGCGCCGCCCGCAACGGAGTCATGCGCACGTGCTCCCACGCAAACGTGTCGCCCGGGTGCGCCGCTGCTTTCACCAGCGCGAGCAACGCGGCGCCGAGCGGATTGTCGGTGCAGACATGGAGATCCGACTCCGCGATCGCCGGGATGCCCCCCTCGCGGCGCAGATAATCGGCCAGCTCGGCCGCGGCCTCGTTGCTCTGCGTCAGCACCGCGCACTCGAGCCCGCGCTCGAGCGGCGCGATCTCCCGCAGCACCTCCAGCGTCCGCGCGAACCGTTCGTCGTCGTCCGCGCCGGACAACCACGCCGCCTGTCCGTCCAGCTGCGGCCGCGACGAAACATGCGCCCGCCACACCCGTCGCCACTGTGCCGCGGCCGCCGCGGGGAAGAGTCCGCCGAACACCTCCACCCCGCCGAAGACGGCGTTCACCATCTCGATCACCGCCGGCCCCGAGCGATAAGAAGTCACCAGGTGCTCCTCGGCGATCGTGCCCGGCGCGGCGGAATTGTAGTGATCGAGGATATCCTGAAACAGCCGCGGATCGCCCTCGCGCCACGTGAAGATCGCCTGCTTCACATCGCCCACGCAGAAGAAACTGCGCGTGCCCGTCGCATCCTGCACCGCCTCGTCGATCAGGTTCCGCAACACGGACCACTGGCCGAAGCTCGTGTCCTGAAATTCGTCCAGCAACCAGTGGTCGAACTGCGCGTCCAACCGCCAGTCGACCTGCAGCCGATCTCCCTCCGCCCGCTCGTCCGGCTGCAGCAGCCGCTGCACATCGCCGAACGTCAGCTTCCCGCTCCGCCGCACCGTGTCGTGGTAGACCGCCTCGTAGCCCCGCAGCACCGCAAAAATGCCCCGCGTCGTCTCGAGGCGCGCGTTGATCGCCGCGGCGACGATATGCCGCACGACGATCGCCAGGTCCCCGCACTCCGCCGCCGACAGGGACATCTTCTTACGCTCCACGCGCACCTCCGCGCTGCCTTCCCGCACCTCGGGCCAGACCTCCAGCGTGTTTTTCAGAAGGTAGAGGGCCCCGTCCGGCAGCGGCGCCGGCGGCGTCCAATCCACGAGGTTCGCGAAGAACACCTCCCAGCGTCGCCACTGGCCTTCGGGCAGCCCGCGCCGCGCCAGCGTCGCCCGCAGGCTGCCCAGCGCATCCGCCAGCGTCTTCGGCTGCGGCTGCAGCCACTCGCAGCCCTCCGGCCAGATGCGCGCCGGGTTGCCCCAGAGGTTCTCCTCCCGCGTGGCGAGAAATGCCTCCTGGTGCGCATCGAGAAACTTATCGAGCCGCTCCCCGAGCCGCTTCTCCTCCACGCCGAAGGTCGAACGCTTGAAGGCCTCGATGAAATCCCGCTGCGCCGCGTCGAGCCCGCCCGGCAGCCGCGCAAACATCCGCTGCAGCACCCGCTGGCGCTCCAGCCGCGCCGCATGCTCGTGCAGCACCTCGAACTCGCCCGTCAGCCCCAGCTCGAAGGGAAACGCCCGCGCGATCCGCGCGAAGAATCCGTCGAGCGTCCCGAGTCGCAGGCGCGGCATCGCCTCGACCACCACCCGCAGCAGCCGGAGAAACTCGCCCCGTCCAAGCTCGGGCCGCGCCAACTCCCCCGCCAGCCGCGCGGCAAAGTCCGCGTCCGTCGCCGCACGCGCCAGCTTGTGCAGGATCTCGTCGAAGAATTCGCCCGCCGCTTTGCGCGTGAAGGTCAGCGCCACGATCCGCTCCGGTTTCGCGCCGGCCGCGAGCAACGCCACATAGCGGCTCGTCAGGGCGTAGGTTTTTCCCGCCCCGGCCGAGGCCATGATCATCACATGCCGCGCCTTCATCGCGCGCCCTCCCACTCCACGCTCCCGGCCGCACCGCGGTGAAACAGCGGCGCAAAGGAGTCCTTGTGCGCAGCTCGCTCCATCGGCGGCCAATAGTCGCCCGCCCGGATCGCCCGCGCCACGCCTTCCGCACAGGCCTGCGCCGCCGCGAGCAGGTCCGGCGACAACTCGTCCCACGTGACGACCGTCGTCTCGCCGACCGCTTTCGGCAGCAGGAAATAACCGCAGGCCACGTCCGCCCCGGGAAACTCCCGCCGCAGCGCCTGCACATACAACGGCAGCTGCAGATCCTTCCACACCTGCTCGCGCTCCTCGACCGCCACCCGCATCCAGCGCGGCCGCGCATCGTCCTCCGGCTGCACGCCCCGCAAGTGGGCCGCATGCGGCGGCGTGCCGCTGTCCGTCGTCTTGTAGTCGAGCACGCGCCACCGCCCCGTGCGCTCGTGCCGGTCACAGCGGTCGATCTTCCCGCGCACCGTCAGCCCCGCCACTTCGACCTCGAAACTCCACTCGACCCGCTCGATCACCCAACCGTCCGCGCGTTGCTGCGCCTGCACGGCCGCCGCCCGGCCCAGCCGCTGCCGCGCGGACTCCAGCTGCACGACGAGCGGCAGCGTCACGTCGTCGCCGAACCGGTCCCGCGCCGCCCTCTCCAGCTGCGCGAGCAGAAACGCCCGCAACACCCCTTCGTCCGTGCAGTCCCGCAGCGCCGGCTCCCGCGCCATCGCCTCCAGTGCCGTGTGGCAGAGCGTGCCGAAATCGCGCGCGTCCATCTCGCTCTTCTCCGGATCGACCTCCTCCATCCGCCGCACGTGCTGGAGAAAGAAACGGAAGGGACAATCGAGCCACGCCCGCAGCCCCGTCACCGCCACCCTCGCAGGCGGCGTCACCGGCCCGGGCGACAGTTTCCACGCCCGGGTCCACGGCAGGCTCGTCCTCGCCGCAACCGCCGGTTGAAACAGGAATTCGATCCGCGCCGGCAGCTCCGCATCCGCACACCGCAAAAGCAGCCGCGAGGGCCGCAGCGGATCGCCCACCGCGGAGTTCCGGGCGAGCAGCACGTCGAGCCGCCCCTCGTCGCGCCGCACCGCCGCGATCGCCTGCAGGATGAACGCATCGCGCGCGAAGCGCGCCTCGTTCGTCTTGAGCTGCAACCGCCGCCGGAGCCCCTCCGGCAGAAAGGCGTCCCCGACCACCGACTCGGGCACGAGCCCTTCGTTGAACCCGACGACGAGCAGATGCGGCGCGTCCTCCCACAACACCTCGAGCCAGCCCTGCAGGTCGAGCGCCCCCGGCGCCTTGTCCTCGCCGCGTCGCGTGCTGCCGAACAACGCGAGCGCGATCTCCCAGCCGTCGCGATCGTCGAGCCGCGGGAAATGCTCCCGCGCCGCCGCACACTCGCGCAGCACATCGCGCCACGCGCCCGCCGCATCCGCCAACGCCGCCTCGTCCGGCCGCTGCCGATCGAACCGCCGCCCCTCGAACAACTCCGCGACCACCGCCCGCGCATTTTCCGGAAACGTCCCCTGCTGCAGCCGCGCGCGCAGATCCTCGAAGACCGCCAGCGCCAGCGACAGATCCGCCGCCTCCGGGCAGTGCCGGTGCACCGCCGCCCGCAATGCCGCGAGATCGGCCGGCAGATGATCCGCCTGCACCGCGTCGAGCTGACGCAGAAAACGCGCCGCGGAAAACTCCGGCCCGCCCCGCCGCGCCAGCGCCAGCAGCATATCCGGACAACGCGCGAGCGCCGCGACCGCCGCCACCCGCGGCTCGCGCACCAGGGCCGCGAGCGCCGCCATCAACCCGTGCCACCGCCCCGACCGCCGGTATTTTCCTTCCGGGTTGAAGCTCGGCACTCCGGCCCGCGAGAGCGCGTTCTCCAGCAGCGGCACCACCTCCGGATCCGCGATACCCAACGCCATGCCGCCCACGGCATCCGGCCCCGCCGCCGCGATCGCCGCCGCCACCCGCTGCGCTTCACTCTGCGCATCGGCGCAGACATGCACCCGTTCCTGCCACGCCGGCAGCTCGATATTCCGTGCGCTCCAGATCGCGGGATCGGGCCGCCCCCACAGATCGAAAGCGGCCGCGTCGCCCGCCGGCGCATGCACCACCACCTCGACCGGCACCGTCTCCGCCCAGCGTGCCAGCACCTCCAGGGCGAGCGGCAGCGGATCGGGCACCGCGAGGACCGCGACACGTGCAATTCCTTCCGGCACGGGCGCCACCCGCGCCTCGCGCCGGCGCGCGAGGTGCGATTCGCGTTTCCCGATCCCGCGCAACCACGCGACCTGCCGCGCCTCCAACGCCGCCAGTTCTTCCCAGCGCGCGGTTTCGGGAAACTCCGGCCCCGCCCGCGCCACTACGTCGCCCAACGCCAGTCCGCTCTCGTTCAACTGCGACTGCAGGTCGAAAAACGTCTCCGCGACCCGCCACGCCCACGCAAAATCACGCTGCGGCGGCGCCACGGGAAACACCGCGGAGATCTCCGCGAGATCGACCTCCCGCAACACCTCAGTCCACGCCAGCAGACACTCCAGCCGCGAAGCGACATCCTTGGCCTCCACCGCCGCGGACAACAGCGCATCCGGCGTCAGCACCCGCGGCGCAAAGACCGCCGTGCCCCGCTCGGCGGCATATTCCGCCAGCGCCTCGCGGAGCCGCCGCCCCGCCTGCCGCGTCGGCACGACCACCAGCCAGCCCGAGAGATCGATCGCCCCACACCCGCTCCACTCCCGCGTCAGCCATTCGATCGCCTGCCGCAGCCACGGACGCTCCCAGCCCAGGAAATGGCGGCGGAGCAGCGCGGGAGCGGACGACATGGCCGCAGGATGGAGTCGCCCCGATTCACCGCGCAAGGAGAGTCCCGCCGCGCCGCCCAAAACAAAAACCCCGCCTGCGGTTGCAAACGGGGTCGTGACCTCGGTGCGCCGATCGGCGCGACCGGAAACTTACTTCGCGGCCAGCGCCTTCGCGGCGTGGGCCTTGCCGCGGCTCGCGGCGTTCTTGTGCACCACGCCGGACTTCACCGCCTTGTCCATCGCGGACACATAGGCCGCCGCCGCGTCCTTCGCCTTCGCGTCCTTGGCGGCCATCAGCGTATCGAGCTGCTTGCGCAAAGTCTTGAGCCGGGTTTTCACGCCCCGGTTGCGTTCGGTGAGGCGCTCGGCTTTGCGCGCGGCTTTGATAGCGGATTTGGTGTTGGCCATGGTCTGCGGAAGATTGAAGTCGGCCAAAGACTCAAACGCCCACGGGAGAGTCAAGGGCGATTTTCGCATCGCCACTCGGACGAAGCGACCTGCACCGCCGCCATTCCGACCGGGAGAGCGCCCCGCCGGATCGGCGGCGATCGCGCAATCGTCATGTCGTTTCGCTTGGCACTCACGCGCGCCCCGCTACTCAGAAGATCTCCCGTCTGCATGTCGCTTCAACTCCGGTTCGCCCTTCTCCTGGGAGCCATCCTCGGAGGCTTTGGTGTGGCGTTGTTCACGTTGCAGGAATTGGAGCGCCGCGCCGCGCAGACCGACCTCGGACGCGAGCGCGAGGCCCGCGCGCAGCTGGTGGCCCGCTGGCTCGATGCCGCCAGTCGCGCTCTGCCGCAGACCGCCGCCGATCTCGCCTCTGCGCCCGAACTGGGCGCCCTCCTCGCTGCGCCGCCCGCCGACTCCGCACCCCTGGCCCGGGCGCTCGCCGCTTCCGGGGTGCAACACCTGTGGGTGCTCGACGACGACGGCACGCTCCGGCTCCAAGTCACCGCAGCGGGTGCGCCGCGGGAAAGTCCGCCGCCCCTCGCCCCGCGCGACTTCGCGCAGCTCGTGCGCGAGACTCCCAATCCCCGCTTCTTCGCCCTCGACGGTCCGTCCGTGCTCGAGATTTGCGTGCGCGCGCGGCCGGCGACCGACGCCCTCCCGCGGCTCTGGATCGCGGCCGCCCGGCCGTGGGACGAAGCCCACCTGCGCACACTGCGCGAGCTCACGGAAAGCCGCGTAAGCCTCGCGGCGCCGCACGATCTCGCGGCCCCACCGGAGGCCGCCGGCGACATCGTCCTCAGCCGGCCGCTGCCCGACTGGCAGGGCCACCCGCTCCGCACGCTCCGGATCGCGGCGTCCGCGCCGGATATCGCCCGCGCGGCGGCGCTCGACGGTCATCGCTCGCGCGTGTTGCTCGGCTTCGGCGCGTTGCTGCTGCTGGCGCTCGGCCTCGCGCTGCATCGCTGGGTGCTGCACCCCCTCCGCACCATCGAGCGCAGCCTTGGCCAGCAGGACCCGCACCCTGTCGCCGCCCTTGCCGCGGAGAAATCGGAGCTCGGCCGCGTCGCCACCCTCGTCGCTTCCTCGTTCGCGCAACGCGCCGCGCTCGAGCGCGAGATTGCGGAGCGCACCCGCACGCAGGCCGCCCTCGAGTGCGCGCAGGCTTCGCTGCACCGAAATCTCGAGGAACGCGCCCGCCTCGGCCGGGATCTGCATGACGGCGTGATCCAGTCTCTCTACGCTGCCGGCATGGGCCTCGCCGGCATCCGCACGCAGCTGCGGCCGGAGCAGACCGACGCCGCGGAGCGCCTCGAACAGACACGGGCCACGCTCAACGAGACGATTCACGACGTGCGCAACTTCATCATCGGCCTGGAGCCCGAGGCGCTGAAACTCCAGACCTTCACCCAGGCCATCACGGCCCTGCTCGACACCTTGCATCGCTCGCAGCCGATCCACTCCCGACTCCGGATCGACGAGCCGCTCGCGGCCCGCCTGACGCTCGCGCAGCGCGTGCACGCGCTCCAGATCGCGCGCGAAGCCGTGAGCAATGCCGTCCGCCATGGCGCGGCCACCCAGGTGGACATCGCGTTGCAAGGTTCCGGCGGGCACGTGGACTTCGAGGTCATCGACAACGGCCGCGGCTTCGATCCTTCTGTCGTGCAGCCCGGCACCGGACTCGCCAACTTCACCCAACGCGCCCGCGAACTCGGCGGCTCTCTCGTCATCGATTCGCGTCCGGGCGACGGCGCCCGCATCCGCCTCACTTTTCCAAACCCTGACCAAACATGACTGCAACCATCCCCTCGATGATCCAAATCCTGCTCGTAGATGACAGCGAACTGGTGCGCCGCGGCATCAAGACCGTGCTCTCCACCCACAGCGAACCGCCCATGCAGGTCATCGGCGAGGCGCACTCCGTCGCCACCGCCGTCGCCGAATGCGCGCGGCTCAAGCCCGATGTCGTGCTGCTCGATATCCGTCTGCCCGACGGTTCGGGCCTCGACGCCTGCCGCCAGATCCTGCAGCGGCAGCCCGAAACCAAAATCATCGTCCTCACCTCGTATTCGAACGACAACTTCGTCTACGAAGCCGTTACCTGCGGCGCCCAGGGCTACCTCATGAAGGAGATCGATCCCGCCGGCCTCATCCAGGCCGTCCAGGATGTCGCCGCCGGTCGCTCCATTCTCGACCCCGACGCCACCAGCCGCGTCCTCCGCCTCCTCCGCAGCGGCGGTGCCAGCGGCGAACATGGCGCCGACCTCTCGATCCTCTCGACCCAGGAGCGCCGCGTGCTCGCGCTCGTCGCCGAGGGGCTCACCAACAAGCAGGTCGGCGAACAACTCGGACTCAGCGAGAACACGGTGAAGAACTACCTCGTGAACGTGTTCGAGAAACTGCAGGTGAAGCGCCGTGCCCAGGCGGCCGCGATCTACGTGCAGCAGGCCAATCCCCAACGGAGCTGATTCCCTCGGGCCGCGTTCGCCCCGGTCCCGGCCTCGCCCCGGGCCACGCGGCCGATGCCTCCGCCTGTGCCCTACCGCGCGCTCCCTCCGTCGTCGCCTTACCGTCCCCGGGACAACGGCTTCACGCTCGTCGAGGTCATGGTGGCCGCCACCGTCATGGTGTTCGGCATCACCACGGCGATCGTCACGCTGCAACGGGGCTTTCAAGCGCTCGATCACGCGCGCAACCTCACGTTTGCCTCCCAGGTCATGCAGTCGGAGCTCGAGCGGCTCCGCCTCAAAAACTGGACGCAGATGCAGGCGCTGCAGGACGCCGGTCCGGGAGCGGTGGACATCACCGCTCCCGCCGGCCTCGCGCCGACCTTCCGCTGCACCCGGACCATCCGGGACCTCAAGACCGACATGAAGGAGGTCACCCTCGTGTCCTCATGGAGCGGATACGACGGCCGCACCCACTCCGTCCGCTACCTGACCCGTTACGGCAAGAGCGGCCTCTATGACTATTTCTACACGTCGCACTGAATCCCGCCGCGCGGGCTTCACGCTCGTCGAGATGATGGTCTCCGCCGCGATCTCGGCCTTCGTGCTGGCCGGCGTGTTGAGCGCGTTTCTCATGGTCGGGCGCAGCGGCTACCTCGCCACGAGCTACAGCGAACTGCAGGACCAGACGCGCCGCGCACTCGATATTTTCGGCGAGGATGCCCGCAAGGCCGGCGATATCCGCTGGCACGATGCACAGTGCATCACGCTCTATCTCGTCACCGCCACCAGCGCACTCAGCCCCGTCACCTACGCCTACGACACCGACCGCGCCAGCCCGACCTACGGCACATTCTACCGTGTGCTTGGCGAACGCACCTCGACTGCCCCGCGCCGCGTGCTCGTGCGCGGCATCGCACCGGATTTCGCGTTCGAACGCTTCAAGCTCGAGCAGACCGGCCGCACCGACAACACCGCCCGCACCGACCTCGAGACCAAGCAGATCCAGGTCAATTTCCGCGCGACCCGCACCGGGGCCACGACCGTGGCGGTCAATCAGGCGTCGCTCTCCGCCCGCTATATCCTGCGCAACAAGCGCGTGAGCAACTGATGCCCGCCCCGGCCGCAGCTCCGCACCCCGCGCCGTTGACCCGATCCATCCGGCCGCGGCGCCGCCGCGGCTCGGTCCTCATCGTCGCGCTCCTGCTCGCCGCTCTCATCGCTCTCTCCCTCGGCACCTACCTCAATCTCAACCTCAACTCCTCACGGCTCGCCCGGCGCAGCTTCAACGGCTTCGCCGCGCTGAACCTCGCCGAGACCGGCGCCGAGGAGGCGGTGTGGTCGTTCAACCGCGCGCAGGCCGGCGACGCAGCCGCCTGGTCGGGCTGGACCGACAACGGCACCTCCGCCTGGCGCAAGTTCACCGACTTCCAACTCGGCGGCGGCGCCACCGGCTGGGTGAAAGTGTATGTCGACACCTTCAAGCCCGGCGCCAACGCCCGCCCGAAGATCTACGCCCAGTCCGCCGCCGGCGGCGAAAACGATGCCGCCGCCGTCCGCCTGCTCGAAGTCACCCTCCGCCGCCGCTCGCTCTTCGCGGGCGGCCTCGTCGCCAAGGACACCATCGTCTTCGCCGGCGCCGTCTCCTCCGTCGACAGCTGGAACTCCGACCCCGACCGCAATCCCGCCACCGCGCCGGTGCCCTACTCCACCGGCGTCCGCCGCGACAACGGCTCCGTCGGCAGCGTGTCCGTCGGCACCGGCGCCGTGCTCGTGAATCAGGCCAGCATCTGGGGCTATGTCGCCACCGGCGGCGCCGCCCCCGAAGTGGGCTCCGGCGGCACCGTGCGCGGCGCCGACACGCCCACCGGCGTATCCGTGGATCCACGACGCGTCTCCACCGACTTCAGCGCCGCATTCGATGCCGTCGCCGCCCCCGAGGACACCGTGTTCATCGGCACGCTGCCGGCCGCGCTCGGCACCCCTGGCGCCAAAACCCGTTGGAACACACCCCGCATTTTCCTCACCGGCCGCCAGACGCTCACGATCCAGGGCGATGTCACCCTCGTGCTGACCGCCGCCACCGGCGATGCCGTCAGCGTCACCGGCAACGCCGAGCTGATCGTCGCCCCCGGCGCTTCGCTCACCCTCTACGTCTCCGCGGATGTGAAGCTCGGAGGCAACGGCGTGACCAACACCAACGCCCAGCCCGTCTCACTGCAGCTCTACGGCGTCTCCACCAGCCCCGGCGGACAGAACTTCCAGATCGCCGGCAACGGCAGCCTCAAGGGCGTGGTCTATGCCCCCAACGGCGACGTCACTCTCAACGGCAACGGCGACATCATGGGCTCCGTCGTCGCCCGCTCCATCAGGCTCACCGGCAACGCGGCCTTCCACTACGACGAGGCGCTCGCCGAGCGAGACTCGAACCAGCCGTTCTCCATCTCGAAGTGGCGCGAACTCACCTCGGCCGCCGATCGCGAGTCCGTCGGCCGGCGGTTCGAAGGCTGGTAAGCGCCCGCCCGCGTGGGCGCGTGGACACCACGCAAATTCCATTCAGGCCTATCGGCGATAGGCCTGAAATCAGTGCCCGTCGGCCTCTAACTTCCCCGCGCTGGAATCGGTAGAGTGTCGCCGTTCCATGCGACCCCCGCGCTTCACCCCCCGCCGTCGCACCGCCGCTGATCGCGGCACCGGCGGCTTCACCATCCTCGAAGTCGCCCTCGCCGCCGCCATCCTCGCCCTCGGCATCGTCACCTCGCTCACCACGCTGCAGTTCGGCATGCGGCAGGTCGACACCGCGCGCAGCATGACGCTCGCCGGCCAGATCATGCAGAGCGAAATGGAAATCCTCCGCCTCCAGAATTGGAGCCAGATCGTCGCGCTGCAGAACGCCCAGGCCTCGCCCACGACCCCGGCCACGGTCAACACCGCCAACTCCATCACCTCCGGCTCCTCCACCCCGCTCGACGCCACGCTCACCGCGATCGCCAATCGCTTCACCTGCACCCGGCTCGTCGAAAACGTCTCCGGCAAGACCGACATGAAGCAGATCACGCTCGTCGTGACCTGGAACGGCGTCGACGGCCGCGGCCACTCGCTCCGCTTCCAGACCCGCTACGCGAAAAACGGCCTCAGCGATTACTTCTATGTTGCGCACTAGCCCCCGCCGCCTGCCCCGCCCCACCCGCGCGTTCACCCTCGCCGAGGTGATGATCGGCGCGACGCTTGGCACCATCGTCCTCGCCGCGGTGCTCTCGTCCTTCCTGATGCTCGGCCGCACCGGCTACAACGCCGCCAACTACGCCGTCATGGAGTCCGAGTCCCGCCGCGCCCTCGAGATGTTCAGCGCGGATGCCCGCATGTCCAACAACATCACCTGGAACAGCTCCAACTCCGTCACCCTGCGCGTCGTCACCGGCGGCTCCACCCAGCTCGTCACCTACGCCTACAGCACGTCGACGAAGAACTTCACCCGCAAGCTCGGCAACGCCGCCTCGACCAACCCCGAGCTCGTCCTCGTCCGCAACGTCACCGAGTTTTCCTTCCGCCGCTACAAGGTCATCAACGGCGTCGACTACACCGCCGCCAATGACCTCGAGACGAAACAGATTCAGATCACCCTCCGGGCCGTCCGCACCGGCGTGACCACCGTCGCCGCCACCAACGCCGTGCTCTCCGCCCGCGTCGTCCTCCGCAACAAGGTCGTCAGCACCTGATCCGCCATGCCCCCTCGCCCCGTCTCCCGTCTGCACCGCGGCGACGCCCGCCGCGGCAGCATTCTCATCGTCGCGCTCCTCCTGAGCGCCGTCATCGGCATCTCCCTCGGCAGCTACATCGCGCTCAGCGCCACCGCGCTCAAGCTCTCCAACCGCTCCTTCTACAACACCGCCGCCATCAATCTCGCCGAGACCGGCGTCGAGGAGGCCCTCTATTGCTTCAACCAGGCGACCGCCGGCGTCGCCGTCGACACCGCCTGGGGCGCGTGGACCCGCTCCGGCAACCTCGCCAAAAACACCTTCTCCGATTTCACCCTCAGCAGCGGCGCGACCGCCTCCGTGCGTGTCCTCGTCACCGACTACAATCCGTCGGGCAACGTGCAGCCCAAGGTCCGCGCCGAGGCCACCGTCAGCATCCCGAGCGAGTCGCTCTCCATCACGAAGGCCGTCGAGGTCGACCTCCGCCGCCGTTCGCGCTTCGCCATGGGCCTCGTCGCCAGGAACCAGATCACCTTCAACGGCAACGTCGCCCGCGTCGACAGCTGGAACTCCCAATTCAACGACGACGGCACCGCACGCGCCTCCGCCGTCCCCTACAGCACCAGCGTCCGCCACGCCAGCGGTAGCGTCGGCAGCACCTCGGTCGCCGTCGGCTCGGTCGCGGTCAACAACGCCGATATCTTCGGCTACGTCTCCGTCGGCGGCAGCAGTTCCACCGGCGTCAGCGTCGGCACCAACGGCATCATCAGCGGCAACTTCTCCGCCTCCGGCGGCACCGTCGACACCACCCGCATCGCCACGGACTTCACCACCAACTTCGACGCCGTCACCACTCCTTCCGGCACTTACCTCGGCAGCATGGGCGCCTCGATCGGCACCGCCGGCGTGAAAACCTCCTTCACCGTCAACGGCCCGATCGACACCAGCTTCACCGTCCAAGGCGATGTCACCCTCATCATCGTGCCCGACGGCAGCGGCACCGCCCTGCGTTTCACCGGCGGCGACACCCTCACGCTCGCGTCCGGGGCCAAGCTCACGGTCTACACCTCCGGCGACTTCGACCTCCGCGGCAACGGGCTCATCAACCCATCCGGCCAGGCCAGCGCATTCCAATTCTACGGCACCGGCAACAGCACCCAGGACGTCGATCTCGGCGGCACCGCGGATTTCTGCGGCGTCGTATACGCCCCCAATTCTCCCGTGCGCATCCACGGCAACCCGCACGTCATGGGCTCCGTCGTCGCCGACAATATCACCGTCGTCGGCAACGCCCAGTTCCACTACGACGAAGCCCTCAGCAGCATGGGCGGGAACAATCCGTTCGGCATCGTGAAGTGGCGCGAGCTCACCACCGCCGCGGAACGCACCACGGCATTCGCCACCTGGTGGTGAGCAGCCTCCCGGCCAGCCGCCGGCGTTTACACTTTGCTGACCGGTAGGGTCTTTCGCCTCTATATTAATTAGAGGCTTATGCCGGAGTCTTAGGTCCCTTCGAATATCCGTTCAGGCCCGGTAGGATGGGGCATGCGCTCCCGCCGCGCCCGCTCGCCCCTGCTGGGCCTCACCCTCGTCGAGATGATGGTGAGCCTCACCCTGATGGCGACCGTGATGCTCGCGTTCATCGGCACGTTTGTGCAATCGCGGCGGGTCACCGAGTCCGCGGTCCTGCACGCCGCCGCCACCAGCCTCGTTTACGGGATCATCGAGCAGATCAAGCAGCTCGATTACACCACCCTGCTGCCGAACTACGAAACGGATCCGTTCGCCCCCACGAGCAAGACCCCCCCCTACGTGCGTGTGCGCATCAACCAGTCCACCGTCGTGTGGATCAAGGTCGTGCACACCACGCAGGGCAACACCGCGCAGGGCCCGACCACCACTCCCGCCACGTCCGCCAGCGCGTCGAGCGTCGGCGCCCAGCAGAATTACATCGGTGCTATCCCGCTCTCCACCGTCACCGGCACCACCTCCCAGCAGATCAACTTGGACCTCTGGATGTGGATCGACGAGATCGGCAGTGGGGACGCCCAGGAGGTGAAGAAGATCACCCTCATCTACACCTACAGCTACCTCGACGGCAAAGTGGAGCGCGTCGTCCGCGATCGGGAGGTCTTTCTCCGCACCCGCTTCGATATATGAGCCCCCGCGCCCACCGCCTCGCCCGCCCCGCCCGCGGCTTCACCCTCGTCGAGGCCCTCATCAGCGTCGCCGTCTCCGGCATCGTGCTCACGATGTGCCTCGGCACTTTCGTGTTCTGCCTGCGCGTCCTCTACAAGGACACCGCCCGCCTCGAGACCAACGCCAGCCTCCGCAAGTTCATGGCCCAGGTCTCCAAGGAGACCCTCGACGCCTCCTACTTCTACCTCTTCCCCCACTACACGAAACTCGACGGCAACGTGAACCTCGCGACCGACGTTTCGCCGATGACCCAGATCCTCGATGCCGCCGACAACGACTACGACAAGTGGGTCGCCCACGGCGACTGCCTCGTGCTCGTCACCATGACGTCCACCTACCGCACCACCGACATCCGGCAGATCCGCATCTACTACCGCACCACGAGCTCCCAGGCGACCGCCAACACCGAGTCCACCCTCCGCTACTACGAGACCGCCGACTGGGGCGAGGGCTCCTCCAGCACCGGCAACGGCCACTCCGACATCACGGCCGAACTCAACGCCATCAACCTCAACGTCACCCCCAGCCTCTCCGGCAGCCGCCGCCTCCACGCCCGCACCATGGGCCGCCAGGTGCCCTCGCCCTATACCGGCTACACCGCCGGCGACCGCTATCCGATCTTCGCCTCCGAATCGCCCGACGCCACCGCCTCCAACGGCTTCATCTCGATCAACGTCGAGTTCGTGAACGGCAGCACGATCAACAACCTGCTTTCGAGCAGTTCCTTCAACTACACCATCTCTCCCCGGAGGTGATCCCGTGAAACGCTCCGCTTCGCCCTCCGCCCCGCGCGGCTCCGCCCTCCTCACCGTCGTGCTGCTCACGGCGTTCGTCGCCCTCCTTTCCGCCAGCATCCTCTCCTACACCCTCAACGAACGCCGCGGCAACGAACGCAACCGGCTCATCCTCCGCGCCAAAAACATGTCGGAGAACCTCTCCGTCTATGCCGCCGAACAGATCACCACCAAGCTCTACAAGCTCCGCAGCCCCAGCCCCATCGCCTTCCTCGGCAGCAACGCCCTCTCCTACCCGCCCGAAAACGTCCTCCAGGCCGCCGACCCCACCTACACCGCCGGCGGCACCTCCATGGAGATGCTCGCCGGCCTCACCGGCTCCACCGGCATGCAGTTCATCAACCCCGCCACCTCTCCCAACGACCCCAACGCCGGCCTCCAGGTCAACACCGCCCGCGTCCCCATCATCTCCAAGGCCACCGCCCGCCACCCCGCCCTCGGCACCATCGCCGCCTACGCCCAGCAGGACCTCGCCGTCGACTTCGTCCCGCTCTTCCAGTTCGCCGTGTTCTACAACATGGACATGGAGATCTGGCCCGGCGCCAACATGACCATCGCCGGCCCCGTCCACTGCAACGGCGAGCTCAGCGCCCGCTGCGGCACCGGCTACACCGCCACCATCGAATTCACCGACCGCGTCTCCGCCTCCAAAGGCTACTACGCCAACAGCATTCGCCAGGGCACCTGGATCAACAACCTCGGCGCCACCGACGCCGGCCCCGGCGGCGACGCCCCCGTCAACTTCCGCCACTCCAGCACCGGCGTCGTCACCGCGATCAAGAGCGGCACCAACGTCTGGCGCGATCACCGCTACGGCAGCACCAGCGAGACCACGACCACGCAGAACAACTTCAAGGTTTTCGCCACCAACACCTATGGCGTGAACCTCCGCACCAGCGTCCACGGCGTCACCTCCCTCGTCCTCCCGTCCGTCTCCGACTACAACAAGGTCGACAACCCCGCCACCGCCGCCGACGAACGCAACAACGGCCGCCAGGTCATCGCCCGCCCCGACACCGGCGACACCTCCGGCCTCAAGGAGACCAAGATCGGCCGCAAAGCCGGCCTCTACATCATCGTCAACCCCGACGACGAGACCCGCACGGGCAACAAACCCGACGGCACCGCCGTCAGCATGCGCGCCCGCTCCTACCGCTGTTTCCTCAACACCGTGAACAGCGACCTCAGCCACACGATCTACGAGGTGATTCTGCCGGGCCAGCCCAGCTACGGCGAACTCAACGCCAACGTAAACAACCTCCCCAACGCCTACCGCACCAACACCGCCATCGGCCACAACCAGGTCCTCCGCACCATCCAGGGCGGCGCGCCCGATGTCGCCGGCACCGGCTACACCGCCGGCACCACCACCATCACCGGATTCTCCGACGCCTATTTCTTCGATCTCCGCCGCGCCAAAAACAACAACGGCGCCGGCGCGTTGCTCTCCTCCGGCACCTTCCGCTCCGGCAACGCCTACACGCCGCGCCCGATCGTGAAGATCGATTTCGACCTCACCCGCTTCCGCATGGCCGTCGAACGCACGATCTCCGGCACCGCCGGCAGCTACGTCGCCACCGACACCCAGGCCACCCTCTACAACCCCTCCACCCCCAACGCCGGCAACTGGGCCAGCTCCATCTACAATCCCTCCGGCGCCCCCGCCGCCCACGGCCTCGGTCTCGGCGCGAGTTTCAACACCTTCCCCACCGCCACCACGCTCACCGCACCCGATCCTTTCCGAATCTACTTCGCGCCGGCCAACCCCGCCGACCCCAACATCGCCACCAACCCCGGCGTCTTCGCCGTCGGCGGCACCAGCCTCGCCAACACCACCGCCTCCGGCCTCACCACCCCGAAACCGTGGTATGACGGCATCACGATCTATATCCACTCCGTCGGCGCCGAGGCGCGCGGCGACGGCACCGACGCCGATACCGATCCCGACCGCATCGACTCCGGCGTCCGCCTCTGGCACGGCCGCGGCCCCGTCATCAGCCTCGACAGCACCACCTACAGCAACATGACCGGCTTCACGTTGGCGACCAACGACGCCGCCTATATCATCGGCCACTTCAACGCCGACGGCGCCACCAGCACTGTCGCCGGCACCCACAGCTCCCGTTATCCCGACTCCGCCAACGAGAGACTCTGCTCGGTCATGGCCGATGCCGTCACCCTCCTTTCCCAGCCCACCTTCAACACCTCCTACGTCCAGACCTCCGGCTGGAACGATTCCCTCAGCGGCCACCGCGTCGGCTCCAGCGGCTGGACCAGCAACTGGGCCACCACGCAGCCCGGCAGCAGCAACGCCCTCGACGGCATCGCCGACTCCATCATCGCCGCCCCGCTGCCCAACCTCGGCCGCGCCAGCGCCACCAACAGCACCGGCGCCGGCAGCACCACCATCAAGTTCAACGCCGCCACCACCGAAGTCTCCACCTGCTTCCTCGTCGGCCTCGTCCCCACCAACCATAACCCCTCCGGCCTCACCGACGGCCCGCCCTCCACCGGAGCCAACGGCCAGGCCAGCGGCGGCGTGCACAACTTCCCCCGCCTGCTCGAAGTCTGGGGCACCTCGAACCTCTTCATCCGCGGCTCGATGGTCGCGATGTTCGAAAGCCGCGTCGCCATGGAGCCGTGGAATCTCCGCATCTACTCCGCCCCCGCCCGCCTCTGGGGTCTCCACGAGTCGCTGCGCAACGCCAACCACGACGTCCCCCTCGAGCCCATCCTCCTCGGCGCCCGCCGCCTCGGCTTCAAGGAGCTCACCGCCGCCCAATACAATACCATGAAGGCCACCATCCAGGCCCTCCCCGGCGGCAGCTGAGCTCCGCCCGCGGCGCCGGGGTCCCCCTCCGACCCCGTCAGTGCGGATGCCGCTCCAGATGCTGCCGCAGCAGATCCTTGCCGTAATCGTTCCCGTTGGGCGTCCGCACCGTCACGTGGATGTGATCCCGCACCGGCAGCTGCGGATCCTTCGCCAGGTGCCGCAGGTTCGCCGGCCGCTGGTGGTCGAACTCGATCAGCACCACCGGACTGTGTATCCGGTAGTAAAATACGCTCTCGTCCGTGTCGCCCCCGCTCCACGCGAAATACGTGCGGTCCAGGTGCGCCTTCACCTCGGCCAGCTTCACCTGCGCGTGCCCGGTCTGCTGATACGTGACGAACAACTCCGCCAGCCCGAGCAGCTCCTCCCGCTGCCGCGCATCGAGCTCGCTGCCCTTCACGCCCGCATACTCCAGCACGAGGTTGTCCTTGAACGCCTCCGCCTGGTTGTTGTTGCCCGGCTTGTCCTTCGTCAGCACCGCCTTCGCCCGCTGCGCCGGCGTCAGCGTCCGCAGCATCCGCAGTCCGCGCGCCTGCTCCTCCTGCAGAATCTCCGTGCCTTTGTATTTCCCGCCCCGCGCCACCACCGGCTCCGAGCCGACAAACACCGGCGCCATCACCACCTGATCGCGCAGCACGAAGTAATTCACGATCAGGTGATGCCCGTCCACCTGCCAGCCCCACGGCTTCTCCGCCGACGGCTCGCCCATCACCGTCAGATGATAGAGCCACTCGCCGTATTCGGTGAAGTTGTCGTTGTTCAGCTCTCCCAGCGTGTGGTTCAGCTTCATGATGTCCTGCGCCAGCTTCAGCCCCTTCGCGCTCAGCGACGCCCGCATCAGCCCGAACGCCGCCGCCCGCTGCGCCTCGGTCATCTCGAGGAAACTCACGCCCTGCCGCGTGTAGCGGTGCACGTTCATCCACTTCCGCCACTCCGGATCGTCCACCGGGAATTGCGTCTTTTTCCGCTGCTCCGGCGTCAGCGCCGCCAGAAACGCCTCCGCCGCCTTCCGCACCGGCTCGGTCGACACACCCGTCGCCTGCAGCGGAAACAAGCCCCGCTCCACCGCGCCGTTCGCCGTGATGCCCTTGAACGGCTCCGCCAACGCCGCCGCCTCGCGCGACGCCGCACTCGGCGCCTTGGTCGCCGGCTGCGCCGACAGCGCCGCCGTTCCGCTCGCCAACAACACGATCGCGCCGATGCGCGCACACACGAGGTGGGTATTCATGGGGATGGCGCACCCATGACGCACTCCCCGCCTCCTGTCACTCCCGCCTTTCCTCTTTGTCTTGGTTCCTGGTGGGGCCGCCGCTCGCCGGCGGGCCTGAGTTCCCGCTCCCCCCAAAACTCAGACCTCACACCTCCAGCCTCACGCCTCACGCCTTAAAATAATCTTAGCTTCAGGGCCGGTAAGCCGGATTCTGTTCCACGCCTTGCGGCGCTTCGGCCGTCATTTCTCTCGGCCGCTTGCGCGACCGCGACGCTTGCGCGCCATGCGGCATACCCGTGGCTATCGGACGGGCCGCCCAGCCACCTATTTTGCCTTGCTCCGGATGGGGTTTGTCGTGCCGCCGCCATTGCTGCCGGCGCGGTGGGCTCTTGCCCCACCTTTTCACCATCACCCCGCGGTTGCCCGCGGGGCTGTCTGTTTTCTGTGACACTTTCCGTCGCCGCACCTTGACGTGCGCCGCCCGCACTTGCCGTGAAGCTCGTGCGGCATCCTGCCCTGCGGAGTCCGGACTTTCCTCTCCGAGTATCCGTAAAACGGACGCGGGTTTAGCCCGCGCCTTGGGATCAAAGAACTCGGAGCGACGACCAGGCCCCGAAGCTAAGATCGCGCAGCCTGCCCCCGCCCCTCCCGAAGGCAAGCGCGCCCTCCGTGCGCCCGCCCCGCCGCATCAGGCATCCCAATACACCAGCCGTCCGCACTGGTCGCACGTCGGCAGGGCCGCGGTCGGATCCTGCTTACCCCGCGCCGCCGACTCCACCTCGCTCGAAACCTTCAGGTGGCACCCGCCGCACTTGCCGCCATGCACCGGCACCACCACCGGCATGCTCCGCGTCGCGATCCGGTCGTAGACGCGCAGCCGGATCGGCTCCACGCCTTCGCGCGCCTTCGCGACTTCCACCAGCACGCCTTTCAATTCCGCCGCCACACTCGCCTCCCGCTCCTTCAGCGTGCGGATCCGCGCCTCGTGCCCCGAGATATTCGCTTTCAGCTCACCCTCCGCCGCCACAAAGCGCTTCTTCGCCTCGTCGATCGCATACATCACCTCGAGTTCCTTGCCCTCGAGCTCGCCGATCTGCCCCTGCGTCAGCTCGATCTCATGGCCCAACGCCTGATACTCGTCGTTCTTGCGCACGGAAAGCTGCTGCGTCCGGTAGCGCGCCAGCTTTTCGCCCGCCGAACCGATCTCGGTCTCCAGCCCCTTCTTTTTCACCTCGAGTTCCCGCAACTCCGCCTTCGCCGCCTCGATCGCCGCCTTCTCCGCCGCGATCTTCTGCTCCACCCGGGCGACATCCGCCGGCACCTGTTTCAACTGCGCCTCCAGCCCAAGCCGCTTCTGGTCGCGATCTTGCAGGATGAGGAGCGCTTGGAGGATGGGGCTGATCATGCCCGGACACTGCCGCTCCGCCCGCCCCCCGGTCAAACGAAACGTCACCCCTTCACCGCCCCGATCCCCCCGTCCGGCCCATCCTGCATCCCCCACTTTCGCCTTCCGCCTTTCGGCTTTCCCCGGCCCTCC
>JACCED012025425.1_pt1 | contig 24560 bp, 24 predicted proteins | sample 7455021 | NCBI WGS metagenome assembly JACCED01 (sample SAMN15323456, study PRJNA562643) | freshwater metagenome | isolation source: river surface water | place: USA:Blue River Watershed | collected 2017-08-19
GTGCCGATCTCATCGCGCGAAGCAGCGCTCGGGTCGTATGACTTAACGAAGTTCGCTAAGGCATCCCTGATCGCTTCTGGCTTGATCGCGATATCTGCCATGGTTTTCCCTCTCTCTATCTCTTCTTCTAAAACTACTTTTTGTTTTTCTTTGAAATCTTTAGTACTTATCTCACTGCTCGACCGGCCAAGGAGCGACCTGCCTCGATCAATCGATTGATCACGGTGCCATCGATGAGTTCATCGCCGATTCGGACGGAGATTCCGCCCATTACCTGCGGATCGACCTCGACATCAACACGAATCTTTCGACCCAGACCCTTTTCAAGCGCTGTACTCAGCCTAGATAGACGGTCAGCGTCAAGAACCACTGCACTCTTGACATGTGCAACAGTTCGCTCTTTTCGAGCCAAGATCACCTGGCTGTAATGAGCAAGAGCGCGCTCGACATTACGACCACGGAGCGCGCCGACCATCATCTCAATCACTTTCGAGGTTGATGACGAGATCGCGTTACCAAAGAGTGAAGCAAAGAGTTTCTGCTTCGCATCGATTCCGTACTTCGGATCATTGAGAGCTTGGCGCAACTCCGCAGAGGAGGCAACGCTTCGCACGATGGCAAGAATCTCACCTTCGAGAGCTTCACTCTCTCCCGCTAGCTCAGCGCTGATGGCAAGAGCTTCGATTGAGATCACTTCGATCGCATCGCTTAGATCACCGCCGGTGGACCAGCGAAGAACAGAAGCCTCTTGGATCAAGGAAAGTGCACTCGGTGAAATCACTTTCCCAAAGAGATCCGTAACGAGTCCCGACTTCGATTCGCCACTTCGAGCTGGATCAGTGAGCGCACGCCTGAGACCAGAAGAGGAATCAAGGGCTGCTCGTGCAGTTGAGAGATCGGCAGCGAGCGAGAGGGCATCCAAGGCACTCTTCGCCTTGAGAGCAGATTCCAGGGCAGCGCGAAGTGCAGCAAGCGATAGCTTGCTGGAACCAGTCAGTTCGTTTGCACTCACTGTACTTCCCTTCCCTTCTTTCTCCTGCTTACTCCTGCTTACTTTTGCTTTAACTCTCTTCTTGAATTACTTGTCGAACTACTTGGAACTCTTCTCGAGATCCTCAAGGAAACGATCGACGATGCGAGTCTGCCTGACATGGTCATCAAGCGCTTCTCCCACGATCTTCGAAGCCAACTCCGTCGCAAGCGTTCCCACCTCATTGCGAAGTGAAGTAATTGCTTGCTGACGCTCAGCTTCGATCGTTGCTTGTGCCGCCTGAGTGATTCGAGTCGCTTCTTCTTGTGCTTTGGCGCGCATCTCTTCCAAGATCGCAGCTCCTTGGACACGAGCCTCTTCACGAATCGATTGCGCCTCACCACGAGCATCAGCGAGCTGCTTGGTATATGACTGCAGCGCTTCCTCAGCCTCGCGTTGTGCTCGCTCTGCCTTCTCGATACCGCCCTGAATCGCCTCGGTTCGTGCAGCGAAAGCCTTCTCGAACATCGGGAAGACCTTGCTACGAATCACGAGGTAGAGCAGACCGAAGGCGACTGCACCAGCGATGATCTCTGCAGTATGCGGGATCAGTGGGTTGAGTTCTTCACCCGCTGCATACGAGACAAAGGTCATGGTTTTCCTGTCTTTATTAGAGGACGAAAGCTAGAACGAGACCGAAGAGCGCGAGCGCTTCAGCAACTGCGAAGCCAAGGAATGCGATTGGCTGGAGGACAGAACGTGCCTCTGGCTGACGAGCGACGCCGTTGATGTAAGCAGCGAAGATCATGCCGGTTGCAAGAGCCGGTCCGATTGCCGCGAGGCCGTAACCGACCAGATTGAGCGATCCTTCCATTGTCTTACCTTTCCATTCTTACCGAACCACCGAGTGCGATCCGGAAAACTAGTTGTTAGTGCTCGTCCGCCAAAGCCCCAGCGATGTAGAGCGCTGTGAGCAGAGTGAAGATGTAGGCCTGCAAAATCTGGATCATAAACTCAAAGAATGTGAGGGCGATACCGACGGTGAAGGCGAAAGGAGCGACAAGTTTCAGCCCTAAAACACCCATCAACAGGTGTTCGCCACCAAGGAAGAAGACCAAGAGGAGCAGGTGACCTGCGAACATATTCGCGAAGAGACGTAGCGAGAGAGTAAGTGGACGAACGATGAAGAATGTCGCCAACTCGATCGGGGTAAGCAGGATGTAGACCGGTTTCGGTACACCCGGCATGAACATGATCTCCTTGATGTACTTCACAGGTCCTTGCTTGCGAATTCCTACATAGTGGAAGACAAAGAAAGTGATCGCTGCGAGTACATATGGGAACGAAACTCGAGACATCGTAGGGAACTGCAAGAAAGGAACGATGCCGAAGAAGTTGTTGACCAAGATGAAGGTGAAGAGCGTGAAGAGATAAGGAACGAAGCGCAGGAACTCGTGACCGATGATGTCCTTGGCAAGACCTTCGCGAACAAAGCTATAGACGCTCTCTCCTGCGAATTGCAGACGTGATGGAACGATCGCTGCTTTACGTGATGCAGCAATGAAGAAGACTGAGATCAAAACGACGGAGAGAAAGACGAGAAGGATCGGCTTGGTTGCGAATTCAACGCCTTCAATAAATGGTGGGAGGTCGAAGTCTTTGGCGGATGGCGGATTGAAGCCTTCGCCTGTTGCTGCAAGTTGGATCAGCACAGCACTCCCAAGATTCGCTGGAATTTCTCATTCACTGCTCTTGGCCATCGAGGGGAACGATGCTTCTGGAGCGATGCCGTACCCTAAAACAGAGAGGGCGTTTGAGGAAAATCGAAAACTGAGGAGAAAGGCCGGATTGCGGACTTGTTCGGTCGGGATTCGGTCGCGATTCGGTCTGTATTCGGTCGGGATTCGGTACGGGTTCGGTCGGGATTGGTTCAGCGGGAGTTTCTTCCGAAGCGCATCCAGACCAGATAGAGCGCGGAACCCATTCCAAGCAGGAGACCTATCAGTGTGAAGGTGTCCTCTCGATTGAGAAGGTGATCGAGGCCATAGCCAATACCGCCCCAGACCAATAGTCCTGAGAGTAGGTAGCCGAATATCGACCAGAGCGCGCCTTCTTCTCGGCGATTCTGGTCCTCGGGAGAACCTTCATTTTTCTTCTCAGACATCAGGGGTCAATCGTAACCGCAAGAATGCGCGAATCTCCCCGGCTAACCAGGCAGTAGCCAGTGCCATTGCTGCGATCGCAAAGGTCTCTCGATCAATAGCCTCAGGATCAGTAACACGTGTCACCACGATCAAAAAGATTGCCATCATCGCGATCTTCAGGAAATAAGAGAGCATCGCAAGGAACATCGTGCTGGTTGGGTCAAGATGCTTGGAGATCATCGCAACTAGCAGGTGCACCGAGAAGAAGATCAACACAGTGATGGAAGCCAATGCACTTCCCCAAAATCCCGGCCCTTGTCGAAATATGAAACCGATAACGAGTGCGATCAGTGCAGTAGCAATAGAAGGTATCAGGGCACCGCGCCAGAGTGAGTCACGCCAATCGAGTTGGTTAGCGGGCTGGTTACCTTGATGGTTACCGGGCTGGTTATTCAAAATCCACCTTGACTCTCTTCGTCGTGAGATCGAACTTCGATTTGTTCACCAAGAACGAGATGAGAAAGAGTCCGACGCCAATCAACGATGCTTGCCAGAGCGGAAGGAAAGCCGATGCAAGTGCTGGCATCGCGAGCATCGCGGTCCAGAGGTAGAGGACGACGGTTGCACGTGCTTGGGAGTTGCCGAGTTCCATCAACTTATGGTGGATATGTTTCTTATCTGGAGCAAACGGTGACTTTCCTGCTCGCGTGCGGCGTAAGACTGCGAGACCAAAATCAAGGAGCGGAATCGCAAGGACCATGAAGGGAAGGAGGATCGGCAATAGAGCCGGCACCAAACTTTCGGAGAATGCTGCATTTACATCGACTTGGCTCGATAGAGTGATCGCAGAAGCGGCGAGCATCAATCCCAAGAGCATTGATCCGGAATCTCCCATGAAGATTCTTGCGGGGAAGAAATTGTGTGGCAGGAATCCGATGCAGAGGCCGATCATGATGGCGCTGACGAGAGATGGTGCACCAGCGCGTGGGAATCCATTCTCTACCGCCAAAAGATAGGCAAAACCGAAGAGCGCAGCAGCGGATATTGCGACGATTCCAGCAGCGAGGCCATCAAGTCCGTCGACGAAGTTGACCGCATTGATACAGATGACGACAACCAGGACCGTTAGGAACTGACCGATATTCGCTGGCAGGATCACGATTCCATTGACCGGAATCCAGAGGATCTGCACTCCAAAGTAGAGAAGCACACCGGCAGCTAAAGATTGGCCGGCAAGTTTTGTGATGGCATCGAGTTCGAAACGGTCATCGAGCGCTCCGAGGATGACGACACAGGTCGCCGCTAAGAAGACTCCGATCAATTCGCGTGTGAAAGATCGACCCACGAGATTGAGTTGTTGGACGATCAAGAGCGTCGTCGCAAAGGCAAGCCACATTCCCACGCCACCCCATCGCGGGGTTGCCACGGTATGAACATCTCGCTCTCTTACCCCGGCGACTGCCTTGGCGCGCACCGCAAGTGAAGCGATTGTTGGCGTGATCAGATAGGTGATCGCTGCTGCAATCAGAAGCGTGAGGAGATATTCGCGCACTACGTCTCCGATGTGTTAGCGAGGATAGACCGGAAAGCGCGCGGTTAGCGATGCGACTTTAGTCTTGATCGCCCTCGCTTTCGCATCGTCTTCGCCATCACGAATCGCCTCTGCGATCAATGAAGCGATCTCCTTCATCTCGGCGACTCCCATCCCTTGAGTGGTGGTTGCAGGAGTCCCGACGCGGATACCACTTGTGATCGAAGGCTTCTCGGGATCGAAAGGAATAGCGTTCTTATTGAGTGTGATTCCTGATCTTCCACATCGCTCATCAGCGACTTTTCCATTGACTCCAGTGCTTCGCACATCGATCAGCGCCAAGTGCGTTTCGGTTCCGCCTGAGACTGCGCGCATTCCCTCATCTTCCAATGCCGCGGCGAGAGCCTTTGCATTAGTGATCACATCTCGTGCGTACTTTTGATATTCAGGCTGGAGGCACTCTTTGAGGGCAACAGCTTTCGCAGCGACGGCGCTCATGATCGGGCCACCTTGCATACCCGGGAAGATCGCCTTATCGATCGTCGCCGCATGCTCGGCTTTGCTCAAGATCATTCCGCCGCGAGGTCCACGCAAGACTTTATGCGTCGTGAAGGAGACGACATCTGCATATGGAACTGGGGATGGGATCGCCTTCCCTGCGACAAGACCGATGAAGTGAGCGGCATCGACCCACATGATCGCACCGACAGAATCACAGATCTTTCTGATCCGTTCGAAATCGATCAGGCTTGGGTATGCAGTAGCTCCAGAACAGATCATCTTTGGCTTGTGTTCATGGGCCAATCGCTCTAACTCGTCGTAATCGATTCGCTCATCTTCTTTGCGAACCCCATAGGAGACGACGTTGAACCATTTGCCAGAAAAATTGACTTTGGATCCGTGAGTGAGATGGCCACCCTCTGCTAGCGACATCGCAAGGACGGTATCCCCTGGCTTTGTGAACGCTTGATAGACCGCAACGTTGGCACTCGCACCGGAGTGTGGTTGGAGATTTGCATGTTCTGCACCAAAGAGTTCCTTGGCACGCGCAATCCCGATCTCTTCAGCGACGTCGACGACTTCGCAACCGCCGTAGTAGCGCTTTCCTGGATAACCCTCCGCATATTTATTCGAGAGCGTCGAACCTAGCGCGGTAAGGACGGCTGGTGAGGTGAAGTTCTCACTTGCGATTAATTGAAGATGTGTGCGCTGACGTTCCAACTCCTTGAGCAAGATCTCTGCGATCTCAGGATCTTGCGACTGCAACGCATTGAAATCGGAGCCAAAGAAAGGGGTATCAGAAGTCGCGAACATGAGCGTAAGCCTAAGCGTTCTCGCCGGCGGAATCGGCGGAAGGGCGCACGATAGACGGGTGCGTTGTGATCAACTCCTCGACTGAGATTGCGCCCTCGCGGACGATATGAATCTCTTTACCTTTCACCTCGACGATGGTGGAGGGCAATCCTGACGGGCTCTCCGGTAACTCACCTGCATCGACGATATAGGCAAGGTCCTTATCAAGTGCGGGGATGAGTTTTGTCGTTCGAGGTGGCTTTGCCTTTGCAAGGGCCGCATGTGCAATAGCTAATGGTCCAGAGAGAGAAAGTAGTGCGGTCATAAATCGATTGGATGGAACTCGAAGCGCGACTTTGCCAAGCTCCTTACTGTCACCCAGATTCCAGGTCAATCCTCGTTGTGCTGGTCGAACGATCGTCAGTAATCCGGGCCAGAAATATCGAGCGAGTGCATCTGCGCCTTCGCTGAGATCACTCGTTAGTCCTTTCATGACATTTGCATCTCGAATCAAGACTTGCGCTGCAGTACCAAGATCGTCATTTCGTAGTTGATGGATCTTCGCAACAGCACCATGATTGAAGGCATCTGCGACGAAGACATAAGAGTGTTCGATAGGAGCGACGATCACTTTCCCGTCGCGAAGCGCTTCAAATGCAGCTTCGGCAGCGGGTGCGACTTTTGCACGCGGCCCTTGTTTGATGGTTAGACGCTCCATGGCTCCAGATCTCTATTGTGATGGTTCGCTTCGCTCATCTTCTTCGTGCTGAAATATAGCGACCTCGTCCAGCAAGGTCATCATGGCCCACCAACCGGTCGAAATCTGCGCTCTCTCCTGCTCCAAGTTCATGAGCCAGAGCCTGACCTTGATCCTCAAAGTGCTCCATGAAGAGAGCTCCACCGCTTTTCAGTAATCGCGCTGCATGCCTCGCGAAGTGAAGTGGCATCTCGATTCCGCTCTCACCACCGAAGAGTGCGCGCTCGGGTTCATTGCCGACATCGCCAGGCAACTTCCCTCTTAATTCATTTGGTATGTATGGTGGATTTGCAATGACAAGATCGCACTTCACACCTTGTAACGCTTCACTCACTGGCAGAGCTACAAGACGAATATCTAGCTGATCAGGGTATTTCTCGATGTAAGTGGCGATATTGCGCTCTAACCACGGTTTTGCTTCCACGGAATCTTCGACGGCCACAACCGAGACTGGAATTCCTCTTTCGCTACATTCAACGGCAATCGAGATCGCAATCGCACCTGAACCAGAACCGAGGTCGACAACGCTAAACCTTCGTTTCTTCTCTTCGCTCGAGTCTTGCGTACTTGAGTCGGGAATCGTCATATTGACTGAGCTCTCGCGCTCGATCCATTGCAGAGCAAGTTCGACCAAGCCTTCGGTTTCAGGACGGGGAATCAATACACCAGGACCCACGGCGAGAGTGAGTTGGCGAAATGCTGCTTCACCAGTTAGGTATTGAACTGGGATCGAATCGATCCGCTCTGAGATCAGATCGTCGAATCTCTCTTTGAGTTCACCCCACTGCGCCGGCGTCATCGTCTCATCTGAAATCACCTGACGAGAATGTAGCTCCATCCTTCCGACACCGAGAAGATGGGCAAGGAGAAGTTCAGCATCAATAGGTGAGATTGAGGCCTCTTCTAAGCGGCGCTTACCTTCGCGCAGGATCTCTCGTAGCGCGCTCATGCACTTGCTGCGGCGAGCTTCTCAGCCTTATCTGCATCGAGAAGCGATTGGATCATCTCGTCGAGTTCACCATTAAGTACGGCATCCAAGTTATTGGCCTTGTAATTGACGCGATGATCCGAGATGCGATTTTCTGGAAAGTTGTAGGTGCGAATACGTTCGCTTCGATCGACGGTTCGTACCTGTGACTTACGTGTCGCGGCTGCTTCCCTATCCGCCTCTTCTTGTGCAGCAGCGAGAAGGCGAGCACGAAGGATTCGAAGTGCGGACTCTTTATTCTGCAGCTGACTCTTCTCGTTCTGACAAGAGACGACGATGCCGGTTGGGATATGAGTGATACGTACCGCAGAATCGGTCGTGTTGACGCTCTGTCCACCGGGTCCCGAGGATCGATAAACGTCGATACGAAGATCGTTCATATTGATCTCCACATCGATCTCTTCTGCTTCAGGGAGAACAAGGACACCGGCTGCGGAAGTGTGGATCCGGCCCTGACTTTCCGTCTCTGGTACGCGTTGAACTCGATGGACTCCGCCCTCGAATTTCAACTTTGCGAATGGACCCATTCCCGCTTCTGGTGTTCCACGAGATTTCACTGCAACGGAGATGTCCTTATATCCACCCAGATCACTTTCAGTCGCATCGATGATCTCGGTCTTCCAGCCTTGCTTCTCGGCATAACGCAGATACATCCTCAAGAGATCTCCGGCAAAGAGCGCTGACTCTTCGCCACCAGCGCCCGCTTTGATCTCAAGGATCACATCGCGGTCATCATTGGGATCGCGAGGCAGGAGGAGTTCTTCCAACTTCTCAGCAGTTGACTCCACTTTTTCTTGAAGCGAAGGGAGTTCTGCAGCGAAATCAGGATCGGTTGCAGCAAGTTCTTTCGCCGCTAGGTAATCATCTTCGGCCGCGCGCCATGCTTTATATCCAGCAATGACGGGTCCGAGTTGGGCATATCGCTTACCGAATTGCCGAGCCTTTCCTTGATCCGCATGGATCGATGGATCGGCCATCTGTCGTTCGAGGTCCTCGTACTCGGCAAGGATCTCCGGCATCGAAGCGAAACGCTCGCTCATTTAAAAGTCTCCCTCACTCAGCTTTGGATCGATCTATCTCGATCACTCTTCGGTGGCTGGGAGCTGAGCTACTTGGCGGTCTTTGCGCCCTTTGCTGCACTCTTCTTCATACGCTCTTCGAAGCGAGCGACGCGACCACCAGTATCGAGGATGCGCTGCTTGCCGGTGTAGAAGGGATGGCAGACCGAGCAAACTTCAACGAAGAGCGAACCGCTCTCGACAGTTGAGCGAGTTGTGAAAACTTCACCACAACCGCAGGTCACTTGAGTCTCCACGTAGGTGGGATGGATCTCTGGCTTCATCTTTTTCTTCTCTCTCGCTGGGTCCGAAGGCCTCTATCTGAGACCGACCGGTGAACCAGCAATAACTTTCCAGGCTCCACATCCGCATCTGTTTCCAGAGCCAGTGGAGGTAGCGGCAAAGGTTACCTTCTCCATGGCAGAGATAGAAATCTCTACATTTCAGAGCAGAGTCAGAGCAGAGTCAGAGCAAAGTCAGAGCAGAGTCAGAGCTCGAAAGCTCCGCCTAAATCCCGTTGGCCCGAATGGTTTACCGAGCCAGAAGATATGCGCCCTACTTGACCTGATCTTCAGCGCTTGGACCGACAGTGGTCTTTTGCACCTGCATCAAGAACTCGACGTTGGACTTGGTGCCCTTCATCTTCTCAAGGAGTAGCTCAAGCGCTTGTTGTGAATCAAGTGCGTGTAGGACTCGACGCAGCTTCCAGACGATGTTGAGTTCTTCTGGCCCCATAAGGATCTCTTCCTTACGAGTTCCCGATGCATCGACATCAACGGCAGGGAAGATTCGCTTATCTGCGAACTTACGATCGAGCTTGAGCTCCATGTTTCCAGTGCCCTTGAACTCTTCGAAGATGACTTCATCCATCTTCGAACCAGTCTCAACAAGAGCGGTTGCAAGGATGGTCAGTGATCCGCCATCTTCGATATTACGTGCCGCACCGAAGAACTTCTTTGGCGGATAGAGCGCCGCAGAATCAACACCACCGGAAAGAATTCGACCAGAGGCAGGAGCTGCGATGTTGTATGCGCGACCAAGACGTGTAATGGAATCAAGCAAGACAACGACATCGTGACCGAGTTCTACAAGTCGCTTTGCTCGCTCGATAGCAAGTTCTGCAACAGTCGTATGGTCATCTGCAGGTCGATCGAAGGTAGAAGCAATCACTTCGCCCTTGACTGAACGTTGCATATCGGTGACTTCTTCAGGACGTTCATCGACGAGAACAACCATCAAGTGACACTCTGGGTTGTTCTCTGTGATCGCATTTGCAATCGACTGCAAGACCATGGTCTTACCAGCCTTGGGTGGTGACACGATCAGACCGCGTTGTCCCTTACCAATCGGCGCGATCAGATCAATGACGCGCGTTGTGAGGATATTTGGTTGCGTCTCGAGACGAAGTCGCTCTTGCGGATAGAGAGGTACGAGTTTTGAGAACTCCACTCTCTCGCGAGCGCTCTCCGGTTCCATGCCGTTGACAGTCTCGATCTTTACAAGCGCATTGAATTTTTCGCGACGCTCATTCTCACGTGGCTCACGAACCGCGCCAGTGATCACATCACCTTTACGAAGCCCGTAGCGACGCACCTGTTGGAGCGAGACATAGACATCTTGTGGACCAGGGAGATATCCGCTGGTTCGAAGGAAGGCATAACTCTCAAGGATGTCGAGAAGTCCCGAAACTGGGAGCAACACATCATCTTCGCTGAGCACGATCTCGCGATCGCGACCGCCACGATCCCTACGGAAGCGATCCCTGCGATCGAACCGACCACCTCGATCTTCGCGATCTCCTCGGTCTCCTCGTTCGCTACGGTCATTGCGATCCTGGCGACCACCACGGTCATTTCGATCTGAACGATCCTGGCGATCTCCACGATCAGAGCGCTCCTCACGATCATTTCGATCATTACGTGAGCCACGATCATGACGACCCCGAGGACTTTCGCTCTCTGAACTCTCTTGATCCGTCTCGTCGCCGCCGGTCTCTTCCGACTCCTGGAATGAATCCTCTTGGTCGCGCGAATCCTTCTTCGCTAACTTCTCTTGGCGCTTGGCCATGCGTTCCTCTCGCTTCGCTTCGCGCTCTAATCGCGCGGCTTCCCTATTTGCAGCTTGTAGATCACCAATGGCTTTGACTAGATCCGCCTTCTTCATATCAGTGGCACCTTCGATGCCAAGGGTGTTCGCGGTCTTTCTCAAATCCGCTACCGCCATGGAAGAAAGGTCAGTGATGTCTTTACGTGACTTCGCGGCAGATCCTGTTGCAGTTGTGCTCATGTACTCTCGTGATCTTTCCTGTAGCCATCGGCTACTTCTATAAGTGATTGGTTTTCTTACAAGGTATTTCTTGCCTCAACCTTTGTTCGGCTCTTCTTGCTGAATTTCTCTTGGATTTTCTTACCTTGAGTTTTTGCTTTGGATTTTTTTGCTGTGGATTTCTTGGTGTTACCGGGAAGACTCCCTCACCAGATGGCTGAAGGTTAGCATGATGAAAAAGATGGTCAAATCGCCGAAGAGTCCACACCGGTTTCGGCTATCTCAACAGGGCGTGGGGTGAAGTGGGAGCCAGCAGTGCGGATGATCTCCTCTCGCTCTGATGCATCACCGCTCTCAAAGACAATAACTGTGGGGCCAGCACCAGAGATGACCGCCGCTACTCCAGCTGCGCGAAGCTTGACGACGAGATCAAAGGATTTCGGCATCACGTCACGTCGATACTGTTGGTGAAGTCGATCTTCCGTTGCAGCGTGGATGAGATCGGGTCGGCTCCCGAGAGCATGCACGAGAAGTGAGGATCTTGCGACGTTGAATGCGGCATCTTGATGTGACACGCTCTCCGGAAGCGCCTTTCGTGCCTTCGATGTCGAGAGCTCTGAATCCGGAATCAAAGCAAGGAGTGAGATTCTAGGATCGACGTGAGTACGAACAGCGAGTCCGGTTGTAACTCCCATCCGTTCTTCATTCCATGCAATTGTCGCTCCACCCAACGTCGCAGCGGCAACATTGTCGGGATGGCCTTCGAGATCGGTGGCTAAAGCAAGTAAATCCTCATCACTCATCAATTGAGTTCCATTAAGGACCAAGGAGCGCGCAAGAGCAAGGCCGCCGACGATTGCTGCAGCAGAGGAACCTAACCCTCGTCCATGTGGGATCTCATTGAGTTGGCGTAGCGCTATCCCTGCCGGCTTGCCCCCGAGGAAATCAAAGCCATGGAACATCGCTTTGAGAACGAGATTCTTCTTATCGCGCGGAACAGAATCAGAACCCTCACCAGCGACATCGATATCAAAAGTCTCGTCATCGAGGATCTGTGCGACATAGTGATCGCGAATCTCCACTGCAATCGCCAACGAATCGAAGCCAGGACCGACATTGGCAATACTTGCTGGAACGTTCACCTGTTGCGGAGTGGCCTTGAAGGTGACGCGTTGGCGATGTTTGACGCGGGCCATCACTTCTTCCGCCCTCGTGATTTCTCTTCCAGTCCAATGGCTTCTGCAGCCGCTCGGACATTGGCCTTGATCACTGTCGGATCCTTCGCATCATCAAGCACCCAACCGACATCCTTCAATCCATTTCCGGTGACGGTAATGACGATCTTCTTTCCCTTGGGCAACTTTCCTGCCTTTTTATACTTAAGTAGACCAGCAATACCTGCCGCACTGGAAGGTTCGACAAAGACTCCCTCTTTTGCTGCAACAAGACGATATGCAGCGAGGATCTCTTTATCGGTGACCGCATCGATCAGGCCCTTGGATTGATCACGCGCTTCGATCGCTTGAGTCCACGATGCAGGATTACCGATGCGAATCGCGGTCGCAATCGTCTCGGGATTCTTTACGACTTTACCCTTGACGATCGGCGCCGAACCTGCGGCTTGGAATCCCCACATCGCGGGAAGAGTCTTGATGATCGAATCATTTCGATACTCGCGATACCCGCGCCAATATGCGGTGATATTTCCAGCGTTACCAACCGGAAGCGCATGGATGTCGGGTGCAAAACCCAAGGCATCGACAACTTCGAAGGATGCGGTTTTCTGCCCTTCTATTCGATCTGGATTGACTGAGTTCACCAGTGATACCGGATAGAGCTCAGAGAGTTCCTTTGCTATCTCCAAGCAGTCATCGAAATTCCCATTGACCTGTAAGAGTTTCGCGCCATGAGCGATCGCTTGCGCTAACTTTCCGAGCGCGATCTTGCCCTTCGGCACCAAGACGACAGGGGTCATTCCTGCCTTCACTGCATATGCCGCTGCAGATGCGCTGGTATTTCCAGTCGAAGCACATACGACGGCTTTCGATCCAGCCTCAGCAGCTTTTGAGATCGCCATCGTCATGCCGCGATCCTTGAAAGAACCAGTTGGGTTAGCACCTTCGAATTTGAGCCACACCTCTCCTTCGAGTTTCTCGGAGAGATCGCAGGCGTAGATCAGTGGCGTGCCACCCTCGCAGAGAGTGACCACAGGTGTCGATGAGGAAACTGGAAGGCGATGGCGATACTCCTCAATCACGCCTCGCCATTGATGTGCTCCTCCATGTTTCAAGGCAGGTGAAGGGGCTGGCGAAATGGCACTCGAAGACTTCGATCTAGATGAATTTGACCGAGAAGTTGACGATGAAGTTGACGCGGAAGTTGACGAAGGAGTTGAAGAAGACGTTCCAGTTCCCGAAAACAAGTTCTTCAATGAGAAGGTCATCCTTCACTCCCCTCAACTCGCAAAACGCTCTCCACGCTCTTGACGATCTCTTGCCCGGCAAGATCCGCAACTGTAGAGGCAAGATCCTTATCGCTCGCAGAGTGCGTCATGATCACCAGCTCTGCGTCATCGCCACGACCGCTCTGGCGCACCGTTTGGATAGAGACGCCATGTGTTGCAAAAGTTTGAGCAACTGCTGCGAGGACGCCGGGGCGATCTGCGACGTCGAGGCGAATCAAGTACCGGGTGCGAACTGCATCAATCGTTGCGATCGGAAGGTCGGCATAGTCGCTCTCACGACTTCCAACACCACCATAAGAGATGTGACGGGCGATTGCTACGAGATCACCAAGAATGGCACTCGCTGTCGGCGCACCACCTGCGCCGCGACCATAGAACATCAGCTCCCCTGCTGATTTTGCCTCGACAAAGACTGCATTGAAGGCATTTCTTACCGATGCCAACGGGTGATTATGAGGAATGAGCGTTGGGTGGACTCGAGCAGAGACTCTGCCTTCTTTCGTCACTTCTGCAATCGCAAGCAACTTGATCACATGATCGATCGCGCGAGCTATCTCAATATCGCGCTTTGTAAGCCGTGATATTCCTTCAGCCGAGACATCATCAATAGTCACTTGGGTGTGAAATGCAAGCGAAGCCAAGATCGCGATCTTCGCTGCAGCATCATGACCTTCTACATCAGCAGTTGGATCTGCTTCTGCGAACCCAAGTCGTTGTGCTTCAGCAAGAACATCGTCGTAATCAGCGCCTTCTTCATCCATCTTGGTAAGGATGTAATTGGTGGTTCCGTTGACGATACCCATGACGCGAGTGACGCTATCGCCCACGATCGATTCGCGAAGTGGCCTCACAATTGGGATCGCTCCACCGACTGCTGCTTCGTAATAGAGATCGACACCGTGCTCTTTCGCAGCGGCAAAGATCTCGGCGCCATGCTTTGCAAGGAGCGCCTTATTGGCAGTTACGACGGATTTCTTCTCAGAGAGCGCCTTGAGGATGAGTGTGCGAGCAGGTTCAATGCCACCCATCACTTCGATGACCACGGAGACTGAAGGATCCTTCACAATCGATTCAAGGTCAGTTGTAAGAAGGCTCTTATCGATACCGGTTCGCGGTCTTGAAAGATCACGTACGCCAACTCGAAGAAGCTCTAACGAAGCACCCGATCGCGCAGAGAGATCGGAGTGATCGCGCCTCAGAATCGTTGCGACCTCGCTACCGACCGTTCCGCATCCCAAAAGAGCTACGCCAATCTTTTCGCTGCCCGAAGCTTGGGCATTGGTCGCGCTCATCTGATCGATTCCTTAACTGTCGAGCCCCAAGAGATCTTGATAGGTCTCTCGTCTGACGATTACTCGAGCCTTGCCATCGCGGATCGCGACAACGGGTGGCCTAGGAACGTGATTGTAGTTGCTTGCCATGCTGCGGCCATAAGCACCCGTTGCTGGAGTGACGAGGAGATCGCCGGGAGTGACATCGCTCGGCAATGCGCAGTCACGAACCACGATATCTCCGCTCTCACAATGCTTTCCAACTACGCGAGATGACTGAGCAGGTTCATTCGAAACCCGATTCGCCAGTGCAACTGAATACTCTGCGTCGTAGAGCGAGGTCCGAATGTTGTCGCTCATTCCACCATCAACAGAGATGTAATTGCGCTCCCCTGAATCGAGTTCTACAAGTTTGACAGTACCTACCTCATAAATCGTCGCTGTTGTTGGTCCGATGATCGCTCTTCCGGGTTCGATGGAGACGATCGGCATCTCGATACCTACTCGAGCGCTCTCCTCCCTGATTGCTAAGACCAACGCAGAGATGATCGAAACGGGATCAAGCGCTTCATCACTCTCTACATAAGAGATGGCATAGCCGCCACCAATATCGAACTCGGCAATGACTTTCCCAGACTCTTGGGTGAAGCGTGCGAGGAACTCGATAGTTCGTGAGATCGCCAAGGTGAAACCTTCGGCTGAGGTGATTTGGGATCCGATATGGAAATGGACACCACGCAATTCGATCGACGGAAGAGTGAGAGCTTTCTTCATCAATCTCATCGCAGCACCCGATGCGATGGAAACCCCGAACTTCACATCCTCATGAGCGGTAGCGATGTAATCATGGGTATGCGCTTCGACTCCCGGGGTTAGTCGGATGAGGATCTTTTGAACTCGTCCGAGCTCACTGGCGATTGCCGAAACTCGATCCAATTCGAACTCACTATCGACGATGATCAGGGCAACACCAGCTTCTACCGCTCGCCTGATCTCTGGAATGGACTTGTTATTTCCGTGGAATTCCAATCGATCTGCTGGGAAATCTGCAGCGAGAGCGACTTCCAATTCTCCGCCGGTGCAGACATCGAGACCAAGACCGGCTTTATCAACCCACCTCGCGATCTCTTTGCAGAGAAATGCCTTGCCAGCGTAGTAACAATGCCCTGACTTATCTCCCGCAGCACGTTCGAGCGATTCTTTGAAGGTCTTCGCTCGCTCAAAGAAATCAGCTTCGTCGATCACGAAGACTGGCGTCTGAAATTCCTTTGCAATCTGAGCCGCGCTCATACCGGCAACGACGAATTCACCGCTCTCAAAGGATGCGTTTTTGGAGAGGATCTTCTCCGACGGAAGCTGTGCTGCACTCATTGAGATCTCCCCTACATCCGATCCGGTGCGCTGACGCCAAGAAGTCCTAGAGCATTGGCAATCACTTGCTTGGTTGCTGCGCAGAGAGTTGCCCTCGAGGAGTGGATGGCATCTGGAGCTTCACCACTCATCGGAAGGACACGACATTCGCTATAGAAGCGATGGTACGTGCCAGCAAGTTCTTCGATATATCGCGCGATCCGATGTGGGGCGCGAGTCGTTGCTGCTGCTGAAACCACAGTCGGAAACTCTGCCAATGCACCTATCAGCTCTCGCTCTTGATCACTGACCAAAAGACTTGGATCTAGATGTTCGACACCAAATTCAACTCCGAACTCCTTGGCATTGCGCAAAAGCGCCGCGATACGCGCATGGGCATATTGCACGTAGTAGACCGGATTCTCGTTGGTATGTTTCTTGAGAAGATCGACATCGAGGACCATCGGTGTCTCGACCGGATAACGGATCAAGGTGTATCGAGCTGCATCGACGCCAACTTTTTCCACGAGATCTTCAAGAGTCACGATGGTTCCAGCACGTTTGGAGAGTTTGACCTCTTCGCCGCCCTCGATGATCTTCACTAATTGACCGATCAAGATCTCGATGTTGTATTCCGGATCATCACCAGCACATGCAGCGGTCGCTTTGAGACGTCCGATATATCCATGATGGTCAGCGCCCAGCATGTAGATAGCGATATCGAAACCCCGACCTCGCTTATTGAGGTAGTAAGCAGTGTCGGATGCGAAATAGGTGTACTCGCCTGTCGATTTCTTCAGGACGCGATCCTTATCGTCCCCGAAAGTTGTCGTGCGAAGCCAGAGCGCTCCTTCTGATTCGAAGACATGACCTTGTTTTTCAAGAGTCGTGAGCGCTTCGTTGAGTGCTGAATCTCCTTGATGGAGTGCACGCTCAGAGAACCAGACATCGATCTGAGTACCGAAACGTTTGACGACCTCTTGTTGTTGCTTAAGTTGATGGATGTAGCCGGCTTCTCGAAATGCGACGATTGATTCTGCTTCTGAAAGTTCCTTGTATTCGGGATGCCCTGAGACGATATCGAAGGCGATCTCGTCGATGTAAGCACCTTGGTAACCGGCTTCAGGGCGTTCAATTCCAAGTGCACTTGCGCGAATCGATGCGCCGAAGAGATCCATCTGCACGCCACGGTCATTGATGTAGAACTCTCGCGTCACAGCTGCGCCAGCGGCGATCAATACCCGAGCGAGCGCATCTCCTACCGCCGCCCAGCGGGTATGGCCGAGATGGATAGGCCCGGTTGGATTTGCGGAGATGAATTCAACATTGATCTTCTTCCCCTGAAGGTCTGTGACCTTTCCAAAATCGGATGAGTTCTTAAGGATCGCCTCGATGATCTGACCTTGACTCGCGCTATTGAGCGTGAGATTGATAAATCCTGGACCTGCGATTTCTACTTTGGACAACGCTTGAGATGAGGATGGATCGGAACTGAGATCTGCTGCGATCAATTCAGCTATCTCGCGGGGCTTCTTTCCCGCGCTCTTCGCGAGAGCAAGGGCAATCGATGTAGCGAAATCCCCGTGGTCGCGGTTCTTCGGACGCTCGAGCGGGATTGCATCTGCAGCTATCTGATCGGGGGTGAGCGAGCTAAGTTCGCCTCGCTCTACCAAGCGAGCGAGAGTGGTGGCAATCGACTGCGCCAAGGAAAGTTCTACGCTCACCGGGGCAAGGGTAGCGTTTAGGCATTTGTGCTCACCCTCATTTAGCCTTACCCCCTCTTCACAATCCAGCGGGAGTGGTGAAATGGCAGACACGCAGGTCTTAGGAACCTGTGTCTTCGGACGTGTGGGTTCAAGTCCCACCTCCCGCACACTTGTTTCGATGTCAGGTCCTTCGATATCAGGGCTCACGATCTGAGCGCACTTACCTTTTCTTATCTACCCACGTAACATCCGCGGCTGACGCACTTTCTGGAGGGTGAGATGACGGATCGGTCCAATAACGGCATCAAGAGGTGGATGGGTTTCAAGGAAGAGGAAACTCCGCTCGACACCCAGAACCCGACTCAAGGTGGAGCACTGGCTCGAATCCGAGAACTTGAATCACAACTCAATGAGCTCCGTTCTCGTCGAGATATCACCGCATTGAACAAGGAAGAGTTCGAGATCCTTGCAACGGAAACTGCGATGACTCTGATTCGAACCGCGCAACAACGCGAAGTCAAGGCAAAGGCCGCGGCAGAGCGTCTTCTCAGCGACAGCAAGCGAGCAGCAGAGAGCGCTGTCGAATCCGCTGAGAGTAAGGCGAAGAATCTTCTTTCACAGGCAGAGAGTCGTGGTCGCCGATTGATTGAGGCGGCCGAAGGTGACGTTGAAGAATTGATGAAAGGCGCACGAGAGAAGGCGGAAGAACTTCTCAACACTAAGCGTCGTGAAGCGATCGCGCTCACTAACGCCGCGAAGAAAGAGGCTGACAATCTGATCAGTCAAGCAAAGGGTGACGTCGATTCATTCAAGCAGTGGCTCGATGAGACAGTCGCAGATGCTGAACGACTCTACAAAGCACAGATCCATTCTTTGGAAGCAGCCTCACAGGCGATCGAGCAATCTCGCTCGCGACTCGATGGTGCGTGGGAGAAACTTGCAAAACTTGGTCGGACTATTGAATCCGCCATCGATTCCGATGGAAGGCCAAAAGTGAACAAGGGCACTCACGCAACATCAGATGCTGCACCTTCCAAACCAAAGACACAGAAGCGAAGTTCTGCGCGCAAGAAGTAACCATGCGACATTGCGCATGATCGCTTCCTCGCTATGACCATCATGGATCGTTCATCGCATTCGCTCGATCATATGAAAGACCACGGCAGCACTGCTTCCCAGATTGAAGCGGCAGAGTTGGCCGCTGCACAGAGTGAGATTCAATCTCGCGCAACTCGCTATATCCCGGCAATAGATGGTCTGCGCGCCATATCCGTCATCGCGGTTTTGATGTATCACCTCTCCCTTTCTTGGTGGCCTGGAGGATTTCTAGGGGTCGATCTCTTTTTTGTGATCTCTGGCTATGTGATCACTCGCTTGATCCTTGATTCGATCGAAAGGTCGAGCGCCTTGGATCTTCGAAAGTTCTATCGAAGCCGCATGCGTCGCCTCTTTCCAGCGCTCCTTTTCATGGTGGTGATGACAACTCTCTTCGTCGGTGTTTGGGCACCTGAGACGATCAAGCGATTCGTCTCGGACCTTCCCTACCTTTTCACTGGAATGATGAATTGGGCGCTCGTTGCGAGAGAGCAGGATTACTTCTCGACGATCGGTCGGCCGCCACTCTTGCAACACACCTGGTCATTGGCGGTTGAGATCCAGTTCTATCTTCTCTGGCCATTGATCCTGCTCTTCGTACTTCGCTTCTTTGGAAAGAGACGAATCCCCGCCTTCGCGCTCTTCTTCGCACTTGCCTCTGGCACGCTCCTCTTCCTTTACTCTGTAAAGATTGATGCCGATTCGCAAACATCAGTCAGCCATGTCTACTTTGGAAGCGACACCCATAGCATCGGACTCTTCCTTGGTGCAGCACTTGCAGTTCGATGGATCCCACGCAATTTCAGTGCCAATATCGCAAGTGGCGCAAAGAACTTCATTGACGGCTTTGGTATCGCAGCATTCATCGGGCTGCTCTCACTCTTTCTTTTCGTAGACCCAAACGATCCAACGCTCTATCGCATCGCATTCCCACTCACTGCGCTCTTCGGTTGTCTCGCGTTGATGTCGGTGGTTCACCCAGCTTCGCGATTGGCTCGAGAGATCACTCGTGCGCCTTTGATGTGGATCGGTGAACGCTCCTATGGAATCTATCTTTGGCATTGGGTGGTCTTTCAAGTCACCAGGCCATCTGTTGATCTCGTCGGCGAGGAGTGGGCGCTCTATGCACTTCGCATCTTGATCGTCTTTGCACTGGCAGATATCTCCTACAGGTGGATCGAAGTCCCGGTGAGAAATGGTGCGATCGAGCTTTGGGTGAGGGGTCTGAAATACCGCACACCAGCCGTGCGTCTGCGGCAGAAGAGCTTGGTCGCTATCGCTATCGCTGCGACATTGATGGCGACGACAACGGTTTCTATCAATGCAATCGAGCGGTCGGATCTACAAGATCGACGAAGTGCTTCCTCAGCCTCAGTTAATGCTGGAGGTTCTCGCTCCGATGATCCTCTCGCTTCTCCTCAAGGAATCAATGGCAAGAATGGCCTATGGGTCACGGGCGATTCCGTCATTCTTGGTATTCGTTCACTCCTTGAAGGATATGAACCAGTGGATCTCGTCAACGCGCGAGTGGGACGGCAACTAAGTGAACTGATAGACGTCGTTGCGGTCGATGTGAAGAGTGTCCCTAATTCCATTGCCATCCTCAACGTAGGCAACAATGGTCCGATCTCCGAAGAATCAGTCACCGAACTCTTCGAACTACTAAAGAATCAACCGAATTTCGTTGTGGTCAATGCAGCGGTGCCTCGTGGTTGGCGAGAGTCAAATAACGAAATCGTCGCTCGAGTGATAACGCGTTATCCGAATGCTCGACTCGTGGATTGGGATCGAATCTCACGCGATCATCCTGAATATTTCGCACCCGACGGCGTGCATCTCGTGCCGACAGGGGCGAACGTCTATGTCGCTTCGATCCTCGAAGCGCTCGAAGAGATCGGTTACCGCGACTAGTTCAGTTTGCTGAGTTCAGTTTGCTGAGTTCAGTTAGATTTAATTCCACTGACCGGGAAGACCGAATGGCTTTCCGTCAATGACCTCACCGTCTGAGTAAACAGTTTGAACGATGAAGGTCGTCCAACCCGATGTATCGCTCTTGGTGATATCGAGTGTGAACTCTGTTGATGGTGTCGAGGAGAGATCTTCTCGAGCTCCGCCATTTCGTTGAATCTGAACTGAATAACCGGTGACTCCATCAGTCGAAGCAGGCGCCTTCCAGAAGATCGTTGCAGCGCTCTTATCGCTATTGGTGTATTGAGCAACGATTCCTGTTGGACCGTCATAAGAAGCTGGTGCTCCGACTTCCTCTGATGGCTCTTCACTCTCTTCGGCAGTGGGCTCTTCGGATGGCTCTTCACTTGCTACTGGAGTTGGAGAAGTACTCTCTTCGACGACAGTTCCGTTTCCTGAGTTCTCATCAGAATCATCACTACTTTGCGAGGCAAAGATCAACGCGACAGCGAGCACTCCGACGAGAATGAAGAAGAATGGACCTGAGCCGCCTTTCTTCTTTTCGGCAGATTTCGCAGAGGATGTAGTTGAAGCTGGTGCGCTCGGTGCCTTCGGCGTTGTTGGCGCAGCGGGTGCACTCGGTGCACTCGGTGCGGATGCCGTTGTACGCGTCGGAGTTGATGATGAGGATGTCGAGGCTGTTGTCGCTGCAAAACCATTCCGGGTTGGAACCTCTGGAACGGTGACAGTCATCGTGGAGCCTTTTGCGGCCTTTGACGCACTCTTCTTGACAGACTTCTTAGCAACTTTCTTAGCACTCTTCTTCACAGGGCGCTTCGCCGCAGTTGCCTTCTTTACGGGGCGCTTAGCTGCTGCCTTCTTCGGAGCCGCCTTCTTTGCGACCTTCTTCACTGGACGCTTAGCTGCTGACTTCTTCGCTGTCTTCTTAGCGGTTCGCTTTGCTGCCACTTGATCGACTCCTTAGTCAAACCTTTGCAAGCACCGCGCACTATCGCTTCGATGCTCGATCAGTAACTCATTCAACCGGGCGTTGAATCTGCGCGAATCTTAACCCGACGAGTGGCGCAATCTTTCGAAGCGCACGCCCTCGATGACTGATTTCATCCTTTTCCTCTGGTCGCAACTGCGCGAGTGTCAGGGTGTTATTGGGATGAGCCAGATCGGGTGAGGTGTGGGTGGGTTGGAAGATCGGGTCATAGCCAAAACCACCCTCGCCCCGAGGTGCGTCAACGATGACTCCTTCGAGTTCTCCACGCACCGTGATCTCACCCGTAGCAAGACCCTTCATTGTGGAATCCCCAACGTAGGTTCCAGCGCTAGTCCTGACATCGATATTGGCATCGACATTGACATTGGCGTCGACATTGGCGTCGAGATTGGCGTCAACAAAAGCGACCACCGTGACAAAGCGAGCACTTCGCTTTTCGGGGGCAACGCCTTTCAACTCTTCAAGGACTTTTGCGATGTTGGCTGCATCGCCATCTCCTGAATAACGGGCCGAGTGAATGCCAGGTCGGCCATCAAGCGCATCGATTTCAAGTCCACTGTCATCTGCGAGCGTCGGAAAACCTGAGATGGCAAAACCTGCGCGCGCTTTGAGAAGTGCATTCTCTTCGAAGGTAGAACCACTCTCTTCCACCTCGACTGCCTCTGGAAATTCATCGAGGGTATGAAGGGTCAACTCCGGAATCTCGGCACTGAAGATCCGAAGAATCTCTTTGAGTTTGCCCTTATTGGTCGTTGCAACAAGTAAATGATTCATCTATGCAAGGGCAGCACGTTGAAGCTGGGTAATCTCACCGCAACCAATCGAGGCAAGATCGAGCAAGTCATTGAGGAGCGCGCGATCGAATGCCTCACCTTCGGCAGTTCCCTGCACTTCGATGAACTTTCCAGATCCAGTGCAGACGATATTCATGTCAGTTTCGGCCTTCACATCTTCTTCGTAACAAAGATCGAGAAGAGCTGTTCCATTCAGCACTCCAACACTCACTGCTGCAACAGAGTCAGTCAAAACCTTCGCATCAGCGGCAACATGTCCTGCTTTCTTTGCCCACGTAATCGCATCGGCGAGCGCTAGATATGCACCAGTGATCGACGCCGTTCTCGTGCCACCATCCGCCTGAAGGACATCGCAGTCGATGATGATGGTGTTCTCGCCGAGTTGCCCCAGGTCGATGATTGCGCGAAGCGAGCGGCCAATCAATCGTGAGATCTCTTGTGTTCGACCACCAAGTTTTCCTTTGACGCTCTCACGATCTGAGCGAGTGTGGGTCGAGCGTGGCAACATCGAATATTCCGCTGTCACCCAACCGGTGCCTTTGCCCTGAAGCCAACGTGGAACGCCTGGTGTGAAGGATGCGACGGTAAGAACACGGGTGTTGCCGAACTCGACCATGACCGAACCCTCGGCATTGCTATGCCAATTACGTGTGAAGGAGATCGGGCGCAACTGTTGTGCGTGGCGGCCATCAAATCGAGTCATTGGTGATTCCTATCGTCTGATTCTGGGTTCTGGGTTCTGGATTCATAATTTGTCGAGCTTCAATCGAGATTCTTGGATACCGAAACGACTTCTGGGCCAAGAAATCTTCGCGCCAAGGTTGCAAAAGCATCTGCATCGCCTGTTGCAACAAAGTGATGCTCGCCTGGTCGATCACTCGTATTAAGAAGATCTCGTTCGACCAATTCTCGATAGAGATCCTTTGCTGTTTCATCTGCTGAAGAGACGAGGGTGACCTCGTTGCCCATGACGTAAGAGATGACGCCTGCAAGGAGCGGATAGTGAGTGCAGCCAAGAACCAGGGTGTCGACCTTTGCCTCAATCAGAGGAGCAAGATATTCACGAGCGATCCGAGTGATCTCTGCTCCACTGGTCTCACCTCGTTCGACGAATTCAACAAAGAGCGGGCAGGCAATGGAGGTAATCTCAAGATGAGGTGCTGCCGCAAAGGCATCTAGGTAAGCACGTGACTCGATAGTCGTCGCGGTGCCGATGACGCCGATCTTTCCCGATCGAGTCGCGGAAACTGCTCGCCGCACGGCGGGTTGGATGACCTCAACAACTGGGAGTGAGTAACGCTCCCTGGCATCACGAAGCATGGCTGCGCTCGCGGTGTTGCAAGCGATGACAAGGGCCTTCACTCCGTGCTCGACGAGTTGATCAAGAAGCTCCAAAGAGAATGCTCGAACTTCGGCAAGAGGGCGCGGACCGTAAGGAGTTCGGGCGGTGTCCCCCAGATAGAGAATTGACTCGTGCGGGAGTTGATCGATAACAGCTCGGGCAACGGTCAGGCCGCCTACGCCAGAATCGAAGATCCCGATGGGGGCGGAATTTGAAATCGCCTCCCCTGAATTCATCACGGCGCCAAGGGTACGCGTCGCCTTCGGGGTTCTTAGAAATCCCTCAGACTCCGAGTGACAGTTCGGGTCGCATCTCCACGTTCGGGTCGCATCTCCAAAGTTTTTTCCCGGATTTGAGCGTGACGCATGAGTAGGGGCAAAAAATTTCCTGAGAAACACCCCAATTTAGGTTGCACAACCTGTGAACAAGGTGAACCCTAGGCGGCAGTGCTGTGACGTGGCGCTCATATGGAGCCATGACACCGTGCTCGACCTCTCAAACCGGGAGGCCGATCTCGATCAGCCCACGGAGGCTTATTACATGATCAATCTAGACGGCTCACAGTGGAGCACGGTCTACAACGTCCTTTCATTCGGACTTGTATCCATGCTCGCA
>JACCED011358283.1_pt1 | contig 24522 bp, 15 predicted proteins | sample 7455021 | NCBI WGS metagenome assembly JACCED01 (sample SAMN15323456, study PRJNA562643) | freshwater metagenome | isolation source: river surface water | place: USA:Blue River Watershed | collected 2017-08-19
GCTTCGGGGCCTCAAGCTGGTTGGCGGAATCATGGTTACCGGCTATCAGCACCAAGCTCGCCGAGGACTTTCGGTTAAGTTCAGCCACGAAGTCGTAGTAGAGCGCCTCAGCCGACTGCGGAGGGTTAGCCGTGTCGAAGACATCGCCGGCGACAAGCACAACGTCCACCTCGAGATCAACCACCTGCTTCAGAAGCCAGTCCAGGAAGCGCTTCTGCTCCTCCTCACGGGACTGCTCGTTGAGCATCTTCCCCAAGTGCCAATCGGCGGTGTGCAGGACTCGAAAGGCATCGGCAGGCTTCTTGCTCATAAGGTTACAATACAATCTGGCTCACAATAGACTCCTGTAAAGTTACAACCCACGCTGATAGTCCACCTACCTACTTGGATCAAAGCACGGAAAGGCTCACGGGATCAGGGAGCACGAGGGCCTATCAAACCCTTATGTACCCAAACCAGCGCCCGCCCCCACAACGATAGGATTAAAAATCAAGACTCCCTGCGCGCCGCTCTCTTAAGCAGGGCGTGCACGGCATCGGTAGCGACGAGGAAGAGCTTATAACGAGCACGGGAAATGCCGACATAAGCTTTTCGGCGATCTCGCACGGTATCGAGCGTATCCATGTCGGTAAGGATGACGACGTGACTCTCCATCCCCTTGAACTTAAAAACAGAAGTACAACGAATGGCGCCAGGAACACGGGGCGCAACCGGGTCGTAGGGCACCAAGGGGAATCCGCCAACTGAGGTACGCCCCTCGAAGGAAGCCTTACCAGAACCTCTTACGCTAAGGATAACCACGTCTTCAGGAGCATATTGACGCTTGGCGATTTCAGGCGCTAGCTGGTTTTTGATCAGCCCCTCAAGGACGGAGAATTCGCTCCCAGGTTTCAGCGGTGCCGTCATTACCTCCGGGCCATCCAATGCGAGATCATCCGCATCATACACCAACCCCATGGCGTTGCAGACACGGGCGGCGATCTGTGAAGTGTTTCGCCAGTTACCGATCAGCTGATATTCAGCCGCGTCATCAAGAAGTGCGGAAAGCGCCGCAAGCGAGGCGGAAGGCGCCGCCTCTGAAGTCGGGGTTAGGACCTGATTAAGATCTTCGAACCAACGCCAGCGTCCATTGGCAAGGCCACCCTTTAAAATGCCGTCAAGCAAAGCTAACTTATCCTCATCGTCTCGGAAATCCTGCCCTTCATCGACGACGAGAACGTCGAATTTTTCGCTTTCAGGCAACGCGCGCGCCGCAGCGATAGCCTTCTGAATTCTTGAACGATAATAATCAGCATCACCATCTGCCCGCCCAGCGTCACCGAGCAGGCGATCCACGTGAACGTAAAAAGATCCGGTGGCCGCAGTCAGCAAGCCCTCGGAACGAGCAACATCTCCAAGGAAAGATCCGAGGCTTCGGTTGAAACACACGAGGGCCACCTTCGTCCCTGGACGTTCGCGGACCTCACGGCGTGCGACTTCTACGGCCAACAAAGTCTTACCCGAGCCGGGGCCGCCGATCACCCTCAAGCGCTTGCTACCACCTACCCGATCAAGAGCTCTGAGCTGTCCCACCGAAAGACGGATAAGCTCACGCTCAACATCGGTCGCAGAGAGATTTGAGACGACCAGGAGATCAGGGCGAAGCACGTCAGCCACGCGCTTTAATTGCTCATCCGTAAGCCGAGCAGGCAGTTTGATCTTCTCGAGCGGGAACTCAACGATGGCGGGAGGTTTCCCTCCCATCTTGGTTATCTGTTCCGCCTCATACTTTTGACGATTCAAGTCCTTCTTCTGCTTCCCTAATCGCAGTTGCATCTCAGCTTGTTCAAAAAGCCTGTTGATCGAAGCAAGCAGGCTACCCGGCCCGACCAGGTTGCGCTGATCTAACATCATCTGGTCATTCGCTTCGATCGAATCAACCTCGATGGTTGCATCCGGAAAAATGACGACTCGTCCGGAAAGCGCATTGGCTTCCGGAGCTAGCTTGTCGAAGCGGCTTTCGATATACTCCCTGACGGCGTGACTGTTCGTACGGGATTGGTAAAAGGGCGACCTGCGCTCAGGGACCCAGGCTTCCTTCTTCCATCGTTCCCACTTGCCATCGATCCGCCGAAGTTTCCCGCCCTTGATCTCCATGACCAAACGGCCACGTGGGTGTAAAAGGACAAGATCCACCTCGGACTCGACATGATCCCGGCGCACAGGCAACTCTAGTCCTGGGATCACGATAAAATCGTCAGGCAACTCCTCCTTGAGTCGCTTGAAGAAAGCCCATTCAGGATGCCCGTCGGACTTGCCTTCGATATAGTCGGGAATGAAACGTGCCATTCCTGAGGAATGGCACTAAACGGTTCTACGGCAATCAATAAGACAACCAGAGAACCGCCCTCACCATAACGGCCAGACCTTCACCGCCAGTGCGGCGAGGGCGTCGTTTCGATCGGAGATTCCATTGGCGTCCGCAGCGTGGGGAGAGAACTTCATATTGATCGCCAAGTCCTCCCCGGACTCCGTCTCCACGATGAAATTACCCGGACTGTTGAGGGAGGCAAAATAATCGTTAACCCCCTTGAAGCCAAGGTCCTTGCAATGACTTAACGTAGGGGCCTCGAAAGGGGCGCGCACGCTGCGGATGCTCCAATCTCCGAAATCGGGATTGTCCTTAAACATCGCGGAAATCGAATTAGGGTACTTGAGCCCGCGGTTGAGCCGATAGAAAATCGGTAGCCACTTACGGGACTTTCCGCCCTCCAGCGATGAGCTTACGAACGCCGAGGAAAACAAGGCATCGGTCGGAATGCCGAGATGTTGTTGCTGAAAGAACTTACGGACATTCGCCTCTAGCATATCGGCGCCCAGGCCAAGTTCGCCGGCACGGATCTTGATGGCCAGATCGGAAACAGATTTCTCCAGAACGTTCGTGGTCTGTCCAGCAACGGACATCCGCACCAGGACGGTCTCCAAAACATACCCTACCCTCTTGACGGACTCGATCCGCTGAACCTCAGCGCCATCGTGCATGAGATCATATACCGCCAGTAAGACGGTACGGAACATGGTCGCTCCCATTGAATTCTGCACCTTCATGAATTCATAACCAGGCGCGGCCCTTTCCATGTCGGCATAGACAGTCAAACTGCGCTCGATATGCGCGCACACATCCTTGAACGCCTTGGAGGCGCCGGCCTGGGCAACGCTACCGACGATCCACTGATTATAGGCGTCAAAGAGACCATCCTTGCGGACGAACCGATGGTTGCTCAGCCAGTAACTGCGCAAGAACCTCGAGCGCCTGGCGCTCGTGGTCAGTACGCTGGAGATGCTGCCACGCTTGCCTTCCCAAAGCTCCTGGACGCGGTCCTTGGCGTAGCCGTCCACCTTGGCGTGCATGTAGAAAGTACTCTTGATGAGTTCATCCTCCTCCAGGGGCATGCCGGAAGCGTTCAGGGACTCGAAGATCTTGATTCCATCCGAGTTGTCAGGAGCAAGAATCCGGACCAGGCGAACCGCATCGAGCAGAGAGTAGATCAGCTGCTCAGTCGCTTGCTGGCGTTCGATACCGCGCTCACGACATGCCGAAGAAACCGCGCCATCGACCATCTCCTGGACGCGCTCGTAGGCTTTAAACAGGATGCTTTGCGCAAGGAAATCTGCGGCGTTCTTGTCTCCTTGTTCATACTTCTGCAAAACTCCTTTGCGGTATTTCGCCACGATTTCCGTGTAGACGACCAAATCCAGCTCCTTGGGCTGAAGCTTCGGCGTTCCGTCCTTGCGATGCAGAAGGGAGAACACTTCTCCGATCTTCGGAGAGGTCGGAGCATTATCCAGCAACGAGTGAGCCAAGACCGAAAGGAGCACGGTCAAAGTGGTAACTCGCTGCTGTCCATCGATGATTTCCCACGCTCCCGGCTTCTCGCCAGGTGCAAAAACGATGGAACCCAGGAAGGCCCCGCGCGGACCGGCATCGGAAGCATAGAAGACGACATCGTGGAAGATATCATCCACCTGGGAATCCGCCCACTTGTACGTGCGCTGATACCAAGGCACATCGATTTCTGACAATTCCGTCAGGATCTCACGGAGACTGCTTACTTTGGCGTCAATCTTGGGGGCTTCCATTGGAATTACATAGTTTGGCATACAGCGTTTTGCAAGCATTCCGCCCTGGCAGTTCGCGATCAAACCGATGCAACGAAACCCCAAGACGATCCGCCAGATCCATGAGATATGAAGGCGGCGATGCGGCGATCCCCTCGGCAACCAGATGGAATTGGACGTTGGCACCCCGGTGCATGAACTGAAGCCTTGAAAGCTGGATGATTCCTTTCGAAATCTGGCTTTCGATGTTCGCCGGAGTTATCGATTTGATCTCGATAATGTGAGCCGGGGTGCTCTCGGTGATCCTGAAGAGCGCCAGGTCGGCGAATTTATTGTACAGGACACGGTACTCGCTGGTTTCCCTAAGATATTGCCTGATCTCTCTCAAAATGGACTGGTGAACATCTTCCGCTCTTTGGGTAGCAGCCATACCCTCATGAAAACTCAAAGGGTCGGAATATGTCCTGGCGGCCATCGCGTCGTCGGTAAGCTCGACGTAGGGCTCTGGCATGGTTTTCTCAACCTCGGGTTGAGCAACAGTCTCTTCTCCCATGGTGGGGACCGGACAAGGCGTCGGTGAAACTGATTCATGAATGATGTCCCTGCAGATAGGATCAAAACTAATGACGGCGGCGTAGGCTTTTGTTGGCTCGATCCGGTGGTCTCGGATAAGCGATTCTAGAACGGTGATGCCCGGCCCCGAAATATAATCACGAGAGTCCTCCCTCCGCTGGTAAAAAGCCTCGTTGACATTCCGTTCGAAGACTCGCGCGAAAACATCGCGGGTCTTCGCCCTTAAAAGATCGTCCACTATAGCCGGATCACTATCCGGCCCCTTCCCCTTCGTCCTAGAAAGAGTGCTTTTCGTGGAATTACGTACAGATCGAGAGATCAACGAGTGAGCCAAATCATCGATCTGGTGGAACCTTTGGCCGGCTAGAACCAACTCCGGCATCCTCACGCTCACCTTTTCGCCCAAGCTGCTTAGACAGGTGTAACTTTCAGACAGGTCGATGTCCATGTGCGCGTACTCGTTACGGCCGTCGGGGGCCGACAAGTGATAACGATCAAAGACCGTCCTCGCGACAACCTTGTACATGGATTCTTCCGAAGACTGAAACCACCATACACCGATCTTGCGGCCGGCCTCTATCTCTCGGAGCACGGAAGAAGGTAGTTCGTCGGCTCTGAATTTCAGGCCCTTACGGAAGTTCACCTCCCGACCGACGTACTCGATGAAATTAATCATCAATTTCAGCGATGAAGTCGCTGACCGTTCGTGGCATGGAGAACACGTCTCCCAGCAGGTCCGCCTGGGTTGACTCTTTCCTGAACAGTCGGGTCAGCTCCTTCTCCTCGATCGTCTTATCGAAGACGAGGAGGTGAAAAACGGTCTCTTTAGCATTTTGGCCGCGACGATGAATACGGTCGATCGACTGCAAGAAGTGGGCGGCCTGAGAGGGATAGCTCATGTAGACGGCGTGAGATGCAGCATGGAGGGTAAGCCCCGCGCCAGCCGCCGAGGGATTGGCGATGACAACCTGAGGCGAGGCGCTCTCTTGGAACGCTTTCACGATCGCGGTACGCTCCTGCGGGGCAACCGAGCCATCAATACGACCTAACGTAATGCCCATTCCGGCGACCAAGCTTTCGATCTCCTTGAGACTGTCGACGTAGCTGCTCCAGATGATCAGCTTGCCCCGCCCCTGAAGACACACCTCATCGAGGATTCCCCGAAGAGCCGTGAACTTGGCATTCTCGCTGGAAGGGATCAGGTTTCCATCCGGAAAAGCACAAAGTTTGATCAGCTCCATTCTACGGTTCAGGAATTTGCGGAAATTCGAACCGAAAGATCCACTGCCGTGACTGATAAGCTCAGCACGATAAGACCGCTTCGCTTTGTCATATTCTGCGTGATGCAGTTTTGACATCTGCAGCCGACTGATACGGAAACTCTTCTCGGGAAGATCGGAAAGCACGTCCTTCTTCAATCGCCGAAGGAACGCACCGCCTTCATCGATCCGTGCCGAGAGCTCCTCCAAGTTTCGATGATCGTCGTCGGTAGGACGATAAAGACCCAAGGTAGCCCCGAGGTCTGCGATGTTAAACTGGTGGACGATATCGTCCGGCCGGTTAGGCGCAGGCGTGCCACAGAGCACAAGACCATAGCTACAATGCTCGCGGATGGCCATGACGGCCTGGGACATCTGGGCGTCCTCGTTTTTTACCACGAAGGATTCGTCGATGATAAGCAACGTCTTCGCCTCGTCTCCGTTAGACAAGGCACGACGCGCCCAGGTCGCGAGCACCTGGGCATTCGCCGAAGCCTGATGGTAGTTCGTGACGATGCCAACGGAACGACTGCAAGTGTTATGGATGTTGTCGCCTGATTCATGAAGGGAAACCAACCCCCTGATCTTTGAGGACAAAGCATTGACCGAGCCGAGACGCCCTACCCATTCGCCCGTCATCGAGGAAGGGCAAAACACCAGGAGTTGGTTAGCCCTGCCAGTCATGAATAAGTGGTGGATCAGTCCAAGACCCATGAAAGTCTTCCCCGTCCCTTGTTCATCGAATAAACAGAAGCCCAGGAGACCGGGTTCCAGCATGGCGTTGACTGCCGTCAGCTGTGCAGGATCCAGGATCCCACGCCACTCTCCCGTGATCCGGGAGATATCTCCGGAGTGATACGATTCCTCCGCCCTTCGCCAAGCCAGCCGATGTTCACGCCACTTGTCGCGCAATAGCTGGCTATCAGCAGAAGGCGGCGGAGTCGCCGCCCCCATGGCTTCCAGGGCCTCTCGGAGGATCATCTCATCCTCCACCCGCACCGACAGGCTCATCTTGCCCGGGCTCGTGCAACGCAGGTTGACGTTCAAGGGCAAGACGCCCCGCTTGAATAATTCAGCCTTGAGCCGAGATGCCGCCGACCCGGCGAGTTCAACTGGGGCGCCCCAGCTGTTCACCGATCGGAATTCTTCACCGCCGCGGAAACGGAGCCAACCACCGCATTCAGCTCGCGCAAAGCTGACTCCAATTCAGCAAAACTTGCGGGCGGCAACTTCCGGATCTCCTCGATCTTAAGCGTGTTAAGGAAGACGACGAATTCACGGAGGCGTTGATCCTTGCTGGCCACGACCGTGACCCCTTTCTTTTTCGACTCGACCATGATACGCGCCTTGTCGGCAGCCTCCGGATCATCCGAGAGGAGCACCGGGCGGATGGTCGGATCCTGATAGGCATCGTGTGCCGTGCGGACTTCCGCCCAGCTCTGGAACTTATTACCGGCCAGCAGGCGGAAAAAGGAGCGCTTGAAGTCGAAATCTGTGTCCAAAGCTTCGCGGAAAGACTTCTGAGCTTCGTTGAATTTCTGGTAATGCTTGTTAGCAATGTCATTCGCCTCGTTTTCTGACTTGCCCAGGCCGCCGGCGAGAGGCGCCTCCTGGTTGACTTCTTCCGTCGCGAAGGCGCGGAACTCCTCGATGATACCATAAGTGCGGATGGCGCTCTTCACCTTCTGCGAATTCCAATCGTACTTGGCCTTCAACGCGGCTTCGCTCAGGCCCTTCTGGTAATCCTCATACACCATCATCGCCTTAACCAGATCAGGCCACGGCTGCTTGAGGTCGTCCGAGAAATTCATCTGCACGACCACGCGACGCTCGGCTTCTTCGTCCGACTCCTGGGTCAGGACATAGGCCGGAATGGATGAGATCGCGATGCGGCGAGGATCAGCCTCGGGCAAGGATTCCAGGGCGTAACGAACCGCAAAATAACGGCGGTTACCATCGAGTAGTTTGCCGTCCTTGCTGAGCCACACCGGGTGACGAACCCCATTGCTCATGATGTCGTCACGGAGGAGCTTAAGCTTGGAGTCCTCGTCTTTCTTCATCAGCTCATAGATGTCATCCTGGTCCGGCTCGCGGCCCATGTTGTTCCTGAACTGAGCGACGAGCACCCGGATACGCGGATTGTCGGTCCACCCCTTGATGGAAGCGACCTTCACCTTGCCGCTCCAGATGGGGATCAGCAGGTTAGCGACGCTGATCTGCTCAAGACGAGGTGAAGGAGAAGGGAGAATGACTTCAGGCCAGGTGGAGGGAGTGGACATATTAGAAATATGCTCCCAGGCCGTCAGGGTGGGTCAAACCCTTTCTGCCTGATGAATGCTTCAAGGATGCCAATACGCCGCTTTGCCTCCCACAGTTCGCCACCACCCTCCTCCTTTGGAGCGCATGAAGCCAGTGGGTCCTCAAAGCGACTCTCCTCTGATAAAACCTGAGTCTTAATTCTCGAAGCTTCGGACATCAATGAAGTCACAAAATGAGCCGCGACATGCGGGTCGAAAATTTGTTTCACCCTCTCGCAAAGAGCTTCAGTAAGGCCCGAGGCGAAATTAAGTTCATACTTTCGTAACAATATAATTGCCAGGCTGTGCCATGGCGTTGCGCCACACCTAAAGGCGAGCATCTTCGTTACACCAGCCCTCCAACTCGGCAGAATCCTGACGCCGTAATAAGAAGAATTCATCAAAATGCCGCACTGAAGAAGGAATGCACCCTTTGGGCGCGAGGGATAAGGCAAGCCGTCACCGCCGATCTTTGCGGCCTTCTCCAAAGAAGTAGAAAGAAAATTAGACCTAGCGACCTGATCCGATGATCTATCAGTCCCACAAATGTCGCCAAACTCAGAAATGATGCAGCTTGAACTTCCAACCTGATGAAAAATCCGAAAATGCCTGAGGAATGTTTCCCTGCCGGCAGGGTTAGATTTAGCTCCCAAATCAATACCAACAGTAAAATCGGAATTAAAATCCCGAACCGACGCGGAAACAGCAAAGAAATATAGGAGCGCCGAGGTTTCTTCTTTATTGTTTCCTACGATAGGCCGCTTCTTTTGAAGATCCTTTAACGCAGCTGTCACAACAGATTCCGACAATCTTCCGCGATGGGGTGGCATTATGTGTTTTTAAAATAGAATCGTAATGAGTAACAAGAAGTAAAAACCAACATGCTGGACTATGCCCTAAAGCTTTTTTGACCCAAGGCTACGGCATGAGCCAAGCTGCCATCATCATCGGCCGAGAAAGGTGACCGTTCACACTTGCTTCCAACTTCATTTGCAGCCGAGTAGCCAACTTGAGCTTAAACTCGAACTATACTAGGGCAAATACTTGATCGCTAAGAGCCGTATTTGCGATCCTTGACACATCGGTTGATCCAGAGAGAATATTTGAATGCCCTCCAAGGAAGATCTCCCATGGTCACCATTTGATGAAAAGCGAAAGCCCAAGTCGGCTTTCAACCACATCAGCCTGTTCTCTGGGGCTGGTGGAACAGATATCGGCCTACACTTTGCAGGTTTTAAGACCCTTTTCGCCAATGACGTGGAAAAGAATGCTGTTGAGACATTTTGGCACAACCTTGACAAATCCAAATCTTTTGCCGTCTGGGGAGACATAACACAAATCAGCCTTCCCTCCTTCCCCGGTAAAAAAATTCACCTGCTGACGGCGGGCTTTCCATGTCAGCCCTTTTCCAATGCTGGAGACAGAATGGGAACAAGCGATCCTCGCGGACAACTATACCTGAGTGTCTTGAAAGCCGTCGATCACTTCGAGCCTGAAGTGGTACTACTAGAAAACGTAAGAGGAATAACGACCAGCTTCCATAATGGCAAGCTGGTGATTGAAACGATCATGGAAAATCTTGAGGAGAAAGGCTACAAGGTGAGCTTCAAACTCATTGATGCATCAGATTATAGAGTCGGACAACGTCGACTCCGTCTGTTAATTGTCGGCACCAAGAAAAAAACCCACTTCATCTTCCCTTCAGCCAAAGGGAAGGATGGCTTATTAATGGGGCAAATCCTGGGAATCAGCACAAAGGGAATCCCAAATAGCGAAGAAATGGTAAAACTTAGTCCGGGAACTGAAAGCATGCTTAAGCTTGTGCCGCCGGGAGGCTCCTGGAAGGACGTACCTTACGCAAAGCTTACACCCAGGTTTAAGAAGATCAGAGATGACATGAAGAGGTATCATGCTCCCAAGTTCTACCGTAAGTTTACCAAAAATGATATCTGCGGAACAATGACGGCGGCATTTACTCCCGAAAATTCATGCGTCTGGAATCCATGCAGCGACAAGCTTATGACGGTTAGAGACTGCGCAAGAATTCAAAGCTTCCCTGATTGGTTCGAATTCAAGGGATCAACTCTACGATCTAAACACAAGCAAATCGGCAACGCAATCCCCCCTCGACTAGCGTTCGAAATCGGCACAGCAATAGCATCCCATTTAAGAAACTGTAAGGCGGACAACACCGACACAGTCAGCTATGATTCAATCAAGAAAGATTCGAAATCCATAAAGGTATCCAAAGAAACCATACTGCGCTGAAATGAGTCCTATGGGGGAAAAAAGACCAGCGAATATCTGGGACGAAAGAAATTGGGCTTACGCCAATATCAAGGCTGCCCGTGATTTCGGCTTAACAAAAGCAAGCGAACTCAACGACAAGTCTGCAGAAATACTTGGACTTAGCATCGAACAAAAAAATGAGAGAGCGAAAAACGGTAAGCTAAGGCATGTCGTCACTTCCGAATGGTCAAGGACTGATCTGAAAAACAAGGGGCTCATACTTAACGAGGGAAAAGGTTCGGGCGTATGGAAGCTAACCCCATCCGGAATGAAGATCACTTGTGACAGCTACGAATCGTTCATAATCGACTTTAAAGAAGCATCAAAAACAAAAATGAAATATATCAGCCAAGAATTAGTTGATACAGCAATCAGCGAAGCAACTTTTAACGAGGCCCTGAAAAGCGGCAATGCCACCACTCATACTTCGTTGATCTTTCAAACCTTAGCCTTCTTCGCAGCAACAAATGGTAATGGGAGTGACATTGAGATCAAAGCCCGAACATCTGGAAGAAAACTACTCTCCTCGGAATACTCTAAACTAGTCGCACGTCGCATAGACAACTCGGGAGAAGACAGAGAAGAAGGCTACCTATCTACGCTTGGGACGAAAAACCGCGAAGCATACCAGATAAAGAATAACAAAACTGCATCCGAAACTTTAAGCTCAAACTTTTTTACAAATATCACCGTAAGGAATCAATATGCGGACTTCACATACAACGAAACTAGTGATAAATTATCGGTAAACCCGCTCCTAAGCGAATTTAAGCTATCGATATCCGAACTCGATCCGTCTGGTCTAAAATCCCTTGCAATTCTGGCACTTCGTTCAGTTGAACTAGCCACGGAAATCGCCACAGGACAGGATATCAAAAGCACCCTAATCAACAAATTCGGAGCAGCAGGGAAAGCGCTGTGGGATGCGATCCCGGACAAAGAGTCTATCGAGAGCATCTCCACGGAGGATAAAATCGCATCACTTGGCGCACCAGAATCAACGATAAGCATCAAAGGATTAAGCAATAAAGCATCAAATCGTCTTTTATGCGCACTAGGGGCGAAGCCTTTCGTGATATTGGCCGGCGGAACTGGCACTGGAAAAACAAAGTGTGCAATAGAACTAGCCAGAAAAATTTGCCTTAAAAATCCGGAAGGCGATCCTTCTGATTACGAAGTCGTAGCCGTGGGCGCAGATTGGACTGACACCCGCCCGCTCCTGGGCTACGAGAACATCCTCGGAGAAAAGCCAACCTACACCGTGCCTAAAGCACTGGATCTCATCATAAGGGCTTCGCGCAATCCAGACCGTCCTTTTTTTCTAATCCTTGATGAGATGAATCTGTCGCACGTCGAAAGATACTTCTCGGACTTTCTCAGCATAATGGAGTCCAAGAAGGTCGACACCGAAGCATCGACAATCAAGTTGCACGCAAACAAAGATGGCATGCCTTCCACCGACGGAAACGTTGGAGGAAAGGTTGAACAACGAATTCAGTGGCCAGATAACCTATTCGTAATTGGAACAGTCAATATCGATGAGACTACTCATATGTTCAGCCCAAAAGTACTGGATCGAGCTCATGTAATCGAATTTAAACCAACTAGAGCTGAAGTAGAGGGCGGACTAAATGAAGGCTGGTCAATGACCCAGGAAGATAAAAAGAAAAAGGATAGCGAGAGAGAGAAGCAGAGCGGATCGTGGGCCGGCCCGCTATGGCATCATCTATTCATCCTTAAGCGTGCCGATGTTATATCAGAATCTATCAAACTGTTTGATATTAAAGAAAAAGTAGTGATCAAACAAAGAATCATGAGGGCATGGGAGCTACTTAGTAAGACACGATTCAGCTTCTCCCACAGAACCGCACAAGAGGTTGCCGACTTCGTCTTCATTAGTCGTTACTTGTGCGGTCAAAATATCGACAAACTTGGGCAAGCACCAAACATCACCGAGTTAATTGACTTAGCCTTCTTGCAAAAGGTTCTCCCAAAGATCAATGGCTCGACCGAGACACTATCAGTAAGAATCGAAGATGACTTCGAAAAGGATACAACCCAATCAAGCCTACTTGACTGCTTGATTCAAGAATTTGACGAAAAGAGTGAGAGTGGGCTCGGTAGGTTAAGTCACTGCATAGCTAAGCTCGAGGAAATGAAGGTAACCTTAGAGCGAGAGCACTTCGTTAGTTTCATCCAGTGAGCAACGGCTCGACAAGGCGAGTTCCATGGATCCTGTTTCGACCCAACGAACAGTCGTCCTGGACTTACCTTGGTATCAAGATGAAGGAAGGTTTCATCGCCCGAACCGAACTAGCTGACAGCGCTTGCCTATACATTCCGAACGAAAACTCGGCTTCAAATGGCCTGATCATTACAACATACGATGATTCAACCCAATCACCCGAAGCTTCCATCAGGCCTAATAAGCTTTTCACCTTCCAGCTAGAGACACCAACTGCCGAGGAAGATAATGAAGAAATATCACTTGGCGGAGAAATAAAAAGAGTCGCTACGCTAATTGATATAAAAGCCGCAGAGGCATTGGATCAAAAAGCGGCGGGTGCGATTAAGGTAACTTTCAGAAAGTCAGACCCCACATTCATACTAATCAGAAAACCAGGAGAGCCGACCAATAAAGCACTTTATATCGGCACCGAAGGTTTCGTGGACAAGAATGACCACAAATGGCCTGAACCCCACGAGTGGCAGCAGATCAAGACCCCAGACGGAGAGGACATCTTATTCTTCTCCCCTGCCGATACAGGGCCAGAATTAAGCATCAAAAGGAATACGGCGAGCTTCCTCAGCCCAATACGTCTCCTTGAAAACACGAAATATTCTTGGGCCATACTATCCGGTACCCCAGGTGCCCCCATATCTGATTCAAAATCCCCCGACGAATCTGCCATCTTAACATGGGGTTCCACGGGCCAAGTGCTTGAATCAGAGGGAAAATCCTTAGGGACTTTCAACTTCAAAAACTTCCTAGGAACTGCGGTCATCAAGGCTAGTGGTTCTTCGCTCGTACAAGTCGAATCTACGTCACTCAAGATCGGCTATGAGGACGAATACCTAAGGATGCTGAAGGACCTCACTGAAGAAGCACTGGACCACATCCTCAGCAACTCGAGCATAACCTCGGCTCACCTCAAAGCTGGCTCACTCTGCAACAAAGAAAATGCCTTCGGAAGGTACATCCTTCTAAAGGCCGCTCTTCCCTTGATACGGCTCAAAAGTAGCTGCGCCAACATCAAGTCGAAGCCGCACACATCACTCACCTCGTCCTACAAGTGGCTACCCACTTCAGCTGCTAATGGTCTGCATGCCTTGCAGGCTCCTATCGCGAGGATTAGATGGGCGACCAACCACAACTCAGCCTCTATCAAACGGAAATTCCTGCCGGCCGAAGTACTCGAAGACAAAAGACTGGAATCAACAGATACGACCCCCAATCAATTCGCCAAGTTCGCACTACAAGAATTCATTAAAACCTGTGAGCTAATCTATGAAAATCCAGCGCGCTATGGCGATAGACATGCGGCAGAAGCCAAGTCATACGCCGAGGAGTGCAGAAGGCAGCTGAGATCAAACCCATTCAGCGATGCAAAGAACTTCCGAACCATACCCTTCGAAAACCAAGTACTACAAAAGCGATCGGGATATCGAGAGCTCTTCCGTGGCTGGATTACCAGCAACCTAGGACTCAGCATAAAGGAACTTTCGTCTCAAGGCATTCTCTCTCCGGAAGCCGAGAATCGCGATGCGCCTAAGCTATATGAGTTATGGCTAATATCTCACCTCAAGAGAGCCATTGGAACATTGACTGAAGACGTCTGGATTGTCCACGAATCCAAACCTTATGACTCTGGAGAACAAATTGAGTTATACGCGAGCACGAGCGAGAAACCAGTCGGCTCAAAACCTATCTACATCGTCAGGACCTCAACAGGTTTGCTGGTAGGCTTGTACTACAATCGAACCTTTAATGGGAGAAAGATGGCAGGAGCACCCCGGTCGCCCAGCTACTCCGTCGAGCTGAGGCCTGACTATACCGTAGAAATCATTAAAACCAAGGACGGTGGACTCTCTGTCAATAGTCGGGACACCTACATTACCTTACGTAATCAGATCGAACATAAGCCAGAAAAAGGAGGCGGTACTTCATACATACACTTTGACGCAAAGTTTAGGATAAATAACGTCCGCGACCTCAGCGAAGACGACCCGACCAAGGCAAAGCCTGCGGACATCTACAAGATGCACACCTACAACGAGGCTATCTACGGAACGGTAACATCTATCATTTTATACCCAGGCAAGGCCCCCAACCAAAAGAAGGGAGAAGAAGACGCAATATATACCAAATTCACCGACCTAGTTCCCGGTGTATCAGCATTGGCAGTAAGGCCAGATAAGGACTCCACCGGAAACACTTGCTCCGAAAGAGCCATCGACAGCCTGAGGAATAGATTAGTGGCAATCATCGCGCTAATAGATTCAGTTGACGAAGAAGGACGTGTTGAAGACAGCAAGAGAGCAAGCGACTACCTGCGCATGCGCTTTGCCGAGACTGCTGGCCTCAGGCCTACCAAACCTTAAGCTAGAATGCTTCAGCTCCGAAGGCACCCGAGGAGCACCCCGTTGATATTATTTAGCCACCCTAGCCAGCGGAGGTTGCAGATCAACGCGCAACCGGTAGAACAGAGGCACCCCCATGCCGAAGGACCCTCAGAGCCCAGCCACACCCCTGCCCTCGCTTTACTTCTTGCCCTGGGAGCAGCCCCTGGCGGAAGGCATCGCCAAACTCCTGATCGAACAGGCCAGCGAAGGCGCAGCGCGGGACCTGTCGGAACATATGGTGATCGTTCCGTCTCAGTTCGCCTCCCGCCTGCTGACCGAGAAGCTTGCCGAACTCGCGGGTGAGAGAGGGGTCTTCCTCCCCCGCATCACTACCCCCAGCCGCTTCCTTAATTGGGGTGATGAGCAACATTCCGTCGCCAGCGAGGAACACATCTTACTCACCTGGGTGAAAATCCTCACCTCGATCGACCGATCCGGCTACCCCTATTTATTCGCCGGCGGTCAGGCTGGTCCTTTCGAGTACGAGGCAGCGCTCGATTTCGCCAAGGATCTCATAGATCTGCGCGATGAGCTGGCCGGCACGTATGATGGGCTCAACTTCCAACTGATGGCCGATAAGGCGACGGATTTGAAGGCGGAACCCGATCGCTGGTCCGACCTTTCCAGGCTTGAGGAAATTTACGAAGAAGAGCTGAAGGTCACGGGTAAGTCCGACCACAACACGCTCCGCAAGAGCCTCGCCAAGGGCACGGGACACCCCGAAGGCATACGCTTCATCTGGCTGGCAGGGGTCCTGGCTCCGCAGCCGCTCCTGCTCAGGGCCCTCACGGGCATCCTGGAAAGGAATCAAGCCAAGGTTAATGTAGTGATCGGAGGGGGTTCGGCGGAACTCTTCGACGAGTGGGGCCAACCTCTTCCTGCGGCCTGGAAGGAACGACGAATCCCTTGGAATTCCTTCTCGGAGTGCGTCCACGTAGTACCCAAGCAGGCCGATGCCCACACCAGGCTGATCGGAATCCTCCGCAAGGGTGCCGAGCTACCCACTCAGCTGACCCCTGGCACGGTATCTATCGTACCTTGCGACCGGGAAAACGAACCGACTGAACTCGAATATAGCGTTCGCCGAGCGACTGGGGCGACGGATACCGCCACCGCCAACGCGCTGGGCGAGCCTCACAAGAACCACGAGATCCATTATGGGCTGCGGACCTGGCTCGCTTTCCTCACAAACCCTTGCTTCGGCACCCTTCGCAACGTCGCGCTTCACCCCACCCTCGCCCGCGCCATTGCCGGCGGGAAAAATGACTTCCTGACCAATAACTATGCGTTGGACGCCCTGAGCGTGCTCCACCCGCCGGCCGACCTAGAAGAGGCAGAGGCCTTCTGCCGATTGCAGGTCGACAACATTCGGGAGGAAGCGGCCAAGCACACTCATGAAAGCAAGCATCGCAATGCCGATGACGCGATCGTGTCGACCAACGAAGAGACTAATGAGCCCGCGATGCAAACAGCGAAGACCGACCCGGCATGGAAGCTGGTCAAGGCCGGTGAGATCATCCTAACGGCGCAGACCCTGTGCTTAAGCCATAGGCAGATGGCGTGGCATGACGCAGCCAAGGCCATGGTCGATCTTTGCAGTGACGAGAACCCTGACGACCTGTTCGGCGATGACGTTGCGGACAACTTCATCAAGATCGTCGAGCGACTAGAGTCCAGCGTGAGTCAGGCGACCAAGGGAGATGCGTTAAGCCTTTTGAAACTGGCAATCGATACGGCCGGTGAAAATCGTTACAGGGGAGACATCAACCCCAACGCCGTCAACCTGCCGGGATGGCAAGACGCCCCTTGGGAACCCGCACCTCACCTGATTGTCTTCGGCATGAACGACAACTTCGTGCCGGGCAGCAAGGCCGCCCACCCTTATCTTCCGGCTTCCTTGCGCAGGGCGCTAGGGCTGCTCACACCGGAGAGCAATTTCGCCAACGCGGCCTTTATCTTCGAACAACTCTGGCGCCGACGTCATGACCCGAAGACCGGGCGGCTGGACATCATCGTCCCGCAATTCAGCAACGAAGGCGAGGGCCTCAAACCCTCCCGCCTCCTCTTCCTGGCTCCAATCGACCCTACCGCCGATGATGAAGATGCTCTGCTCGGGCCCAAAGGCCGGATTGGCAAGCTATTCAAAGAACTACCCCAGGATCGCACCCTACCCTACTGGGAAATACCCCCGGGCTGTCGCTTCGATCCGGCCGCTCCGCCAGACAAGGCCGAGAAGATCCGCTCGAAGGCGGCCGCCACCGACCTACGTGCGTTCATCAACAACGGCCCTGCCTATTGGATGAAGAAGGCCCTGCGGATGAGGGACAATGAGCACGGAGCGATTGAGCTCTCCCCGACAGAATTCGGGGTACTGGTCCATTCGGCGATGGAAGAATTCAAGGCGACCGGCAAGGCCGGGCAGACTACCGATTCCGCCAAGATTAAAAAAGCACTGATCGAGAACCTCGAAGCGATCGCCGAGAAGCGACTGGGAACAACGCCTCCGGCCGCATTACGTAATCAGCTGAAAGGCGCGGCCGAGCGCATGGCATGGCTTGCGGCAATCGAAGCGGAAATCTCCAAGGAATGGGAAACCGTCTTCGTAGAGGGCGAACTACCCGAACACGTCATCAAGATGGAGGACAAGACGTTCACCCTTCATGGCCGCTTTGACCGGCTGGACCGGCACAAGACAGACCGGAATCTTTGGCGCGTCTACGACTACAAGACGACCAATTCGCCCAAGACGCCCAAGGAGGCCCATGTGGCGCTGTTCAAGAGCAACAACAAAGCCGATCTCGCTTACGTCAAGGAGTCGGACGAAAGCGACTATCGATGGAAGGACGTCCAACTCGTCGTCTACGAATGGTGTCTCCTGGAGGGGGAGATCAAAGACGAAAAGCTCAAGGAGGCCATCAAGGATATCCGCAACGGCAAAGCCAAGGTCGAGGTAGCCTACATCAATATCACCAATAACCGGGAGACGACCCGACTCGAGCCATGGGATGGATTTGAGCTATTCAAAGAAGGAGGCCGCAAAGTCATCGTAGAAGCCGCCATGAAACTGGCTTCCGGTAAACCCGAGGCCTTCACCGAGGCTTACGTCACAAGCGAGGGCGAAAAATACCCCATCCTACCAGGCTTATCCAAGCGTAACATCACCGACTACATGATCGGAGATAACTTCGGCAAAAGCCTCTAAAACATATACCATGATTTCGCCCGACCAGACCCCCAGCCTGCTGATCAAAGCATCGGCCGGCACAGGCAAGACCCACAAACTCTCCCTTCGCATCCTACGATTGCTGGCGCTGGGCACGGAACCCAAGCAGATCGTCGCCCTGACCTTCACCCGCACGGCAGCCGCCGAATTCGTGCGACGGGCCATCAGGCTCATCAAGGAAGCAGCGGAAGATCCAGCCAAGCACCTGGAGATATGCGGCGCCGAACGCGGAGCCAACCTCGACCCCAAGGTTCACACCCAGCAATCATTCAAGAAGCTGCTGGTGAAAACCCTCCTGGAGTATGACCAAATGCTGCTGGGAACCTTGGACAGCTACTTCGCCAAGCTCGTCAATAATTTCCCCCTTGAAGTGGGATTAGAGCCAGGGAAGGCCTCGACGGTCCCTGAATACGAGGAAGACGATCATCGCAAACAGGTCATCAGTGAGATCATGGCCGCCATCGAGAAGGACGTTGAACTCAATGGATACTTCCTCGAACTAATCAATGAGTTCAAAGGCGACGAAAGCGCCTCCTCCCCCCTGGCCATCTTCGACAAGGCAGTAAGCAGCTATCTGAAATACTTCGCGCTCTGCCCGGATGAACATCGATGGGGTGCGCCCGACGCGATCTGGGGCCATTCCACCCCGGAATGGATCGACGAGGAATATTTCGACAAAAACCACCCGGCGGCGTGGAAAGCGGTCAGCGCATGGACGGATAAAAGCTTTGAGAAAACACCAGCCTCCCTCCGAGACCTAGGAGTTGCTGTCCAGCAAGAGTCATCACCAGATCATGACGGGGCCCTCGCCTGCCTGTGCGATTTCTTCGCCGACTTCCTGAACGACGGGAACACGAACCTTAATTTCAGTAAGAAAGATTACGACCTAACGGAAATTGCCCCACATATCACGACCCTCCACCGGTGCTACGGAGGCAGACACATCCTGGGAAGGATGCGTTCGACGCGCGGCTTGTTCAGACTCCTCAAGATCTACCGAGCAAAATACGATGAAATCGCCCTGCGGACAGGAAGGCTGACCTTCGCAGACTACGTCAGCCTGCTCCAAGCCAAGTTCATGCCCGGCGAGCGTCGCGAGGACGTGACATCCTGGATCGACCAGGTCCACTTTCGCCTCGATTGCCAGATCCAGCACTGGATGCTGGATGAGTTCCAGGACACCAGCACGACCCAGTACGCGGTACTTAGCAGGAACATCCTGGAGATACTTGGGCAAAAATTCAACGGGCGCAGCGTCTTCGTCGTTGGGGACCTCAAGCAGTCGCTCTACGAATGGCGCGAGGGCAACAGGCGTTTACTTACGCAAGTAGAACAATCGTTCCATCGGCAGAACAAAGAAGACCCAGGAGCGGCCCTGACGGACGAACTCACCAAGACATGGCGATGCGCCCCGCCGGTGCTCGCGATGGTGAACGCTGAACTTGGGAACCTCACCAAAGATGAGGTCGGCGACACGTTCCCCGAAGAGGCGCTCAAGGACTGGACCGAAGTCTTCAAGACGCAGGAAGCCATGAACCTTAAGAAGAAAGGCGAAGCCCTCTGGGTCGAGATTCGCACCGGTGCTGGCGCCATTGAAAAAGCGGTCGGCATCCGGGCGCAGGCAATCTGGATCGCCAATCATCTCAAGAACTCTCCGGGACTGATTGAAAACGGTCGACTGGGACCTGGGCTCTCGTGCGCCATCCTGGTGGGCAAGAACGAACAGGCCGAGGAGTTCGCCGAAGAGCTCCGCAACCTGGGAATCAGGGCGACCGATGAGTCCAAGTCGTTGGTAACCCAGGACAACCCCGTCACCATCGGCCTCATCGGCATCCTGCAACAAACGATACACCCCGACAATCTCAAGGCGCGCGCCTTGGCGGAGATGTGTCCGCCGGTGCTTGAGGCGTTACAAAGCTTCAGTCCGAGTAAAAATCGCAAGGAGGCATGGAACAAGGCGTGCGCGCATGTCGCCGGCACCTTCTCGTCCAGAGGTGCGAGGGCGATCATTGATGACCTCATCCGGCGTACATCGCTAGACACGAAGACCGATCTTAGCCTGAACGGCGACCTGTTCATCGCCCAGCGCCTCAACCAGCTCAGGGTTATGTCGACCGACTATGATAAGCTCGGCCGAAAAGACCTTGCCGACTTCGTGAATTACGCCTCGAAGACACTGCATAGAGACGCGACTTCGCCGGATTCGGTCCAGGTCGTCACCTTCCACCATTCGAAGGGATTGGAGTATGATGCGGTCTACATACCTCTCCTTGATAAGTCCAACACGATGGGTGAAATCCGCCATGATACCATCGTGTACGCCCCCCAGGGGAAACAGGCCGCCAGCGTCGAAGACCAATTCAAGCCGGCGTGGATCCTGAAGAACGTCAACAAGGCCGTTAACTCACTCGACGCGACCATTGCGTCCGGCATCGAAAACATCCGGGCAGAAGCGGCCTATGGAAGCCTCTGCCGGCTATATGTCGGCATGACACGCGCGAAGCACCGGCTGGTGCTGATGCACGAAAAACACACCAAGCCAACCACAGGTAAAAAGCCCAAAAAAGCGGAGCCTGAAAGCACGGGAAGATTCAACTTCCTGGACCTCACCGAAAAGAAGCTTTCGATGAGTTCCTCTCTAGGATCTAGCATGGATGACAGCTTGGATGTCGCGGGCGAGGTTTCGGCTCGATGCCTATGGAAAGCCTCAGGATCGTCGGACGCTTGGGTGGCCGACAGGCTTGACGAAGAAGCACATAAGGCCGCCATCGTCGATGACTCAAAGATCAGCACCATTGACTACTCACCCTACGCGGCCCGACGGCTGACGAGGATCAAGCCCTCGACCGGCAATAAATCCGTCCAGAAAGGCACACGGAGCGGCAAACACTCGGGTAAAGCGTTTGGCACGCTCGTACACAGTCTCTTCGAAGGATTGAAGTGGGACGTGGAAGGCTTCCTGGCCTCCTCTCGCCCTAAGATCCAAGAGGGAGACGTCACCCTGGAGGGGGCATTCGGAAGAGTCGTAGAATGCCTTAACTCGCCGACGATTCGTGAGCTCATCTTGCGCAACCGTGAAGGCGAGCTGTGGACCGAAAAGCACGCCGTACTTCGCAAAAAGACCGGCGAATATGTTTCCGCCGTCTTTGACCGGGTCCAGGTACTCCCGGGAAAATCGGCAGTCATCGTAGACTACAAGACCAACGCCTGTTCCCGAGAAATGCTCATCAAGACTTACCAAGAGCAAATGGATCTCTATCGAGAATCTGTCGCCAAGCTGTGCAACCTGCCGGAAAGCGCGGTTGAAACCTGGCTCATCCACGTCAAAGAAAACGGGAGTGAGGCTATTCAGGTAATTTGAATCATGAGCCTGAACGAAACCCCCATGACCCGCTGGTATTGGCGCGAGGTCCTGAAGAAGGGAACCTTGATCGAGGAATACGTGGCCGTCGAACGGGCTGAGGATGATTCTAACGCTCCCCGATTCATGGATGGCCTCGTCATCATGGACGGCCCCTTCGAGATTTCAGATGACGTACGGCGCGACATCACCGGTAAAGATGTGGTCGTCATTCAGTCCAAGAACAAGCGTCTAGGAATGTACCTGATGGGGCAGGCGCTCTTCTCCCGCCAATTGATCCTCGCGAAAGGCGCTAAGAGCGTCCTCTCCGTCGCTGTCTGCCGTAAGGACGACAAGGTCATGCGTCCGATGCTAGAAGCTCATCCCGGCATCAAAGTAGTCTTCTGCCCGGCGGAGATCAGGGCAGAGGAGCGCGAATAAGCGATGCCCGTTAGATCCGATCATTTCTGGGGATTCATCGGCCTCATGCTCGTGGGAGCGGTGCTCTTTGAGGCTTTACCTAAGTCACTGCACCTCATCCCTGGAGGGATCATGCTGATAGGCTTCGGGGTTCTCATCCGTGGCATCGCCCTCGGCATCCATCAGACCGCTCAGAACAACGGCGGTTATGGCTCATGCCTTCTTGGCATCGCCAAGGGGTTCGGTGTGCTACTGCTCATCTGCCTCGTGATTGGCCTGCTGGGAAAAGGGTGTAGCTGAATCAGGACGAAAGGGCTGATCATCCCTGGCTCAGTCGACGCGGAGCTTTGGGAAGCGCTTGCGGACGTGGTTGATGACCTGTTCGAGCTGGCCGTTGAGCTCGAAGGCTTCGGCGACGAAGCCGTGGTGGGTGCAGGCCATGGAGACCGTGGGCTTGGCCCCGCCGGTGATGACGATCAGGTAATGCGGAGCAAGGCGTACGACGACCGCCTCAACCCCGCCCTTCCCCTTCACGATATCGGCGGAGAGGATGCCGGGCGCCGTCGAAGACGGCGAGAGGGCATGCTGGCCCGGGGACACTGGGACACGGGGGCGATGTGGGCTGCGGTTGGAGTGGGCGGTGCGGGCGGGCTTGGTGGGCTTTTTCATGGTGGTATTTGGGTCTGGGTGGAAAGTATTAGGAACGGGCTGAACGTCCGTGGGTGCCACAGCGGGTGATGACGATGAGCCGGCGCTTGGGGCAATGGGCCCAGTGAATCGAAAGGCAGTCAGCTTCCCCGCCGACACCGATCGTCACGTGCATCTCGCCGACGAACTCTTCTCCGTCGTACACCGCGACGTAGTCATTACGGTACGCAGTAAGCTGGGTGTCAGAAAGGCGTGGGCGATATCCGCGGAGACCAGCCTTCGTCAGGTAAACCTCACGAAGCGTATCGCCGGGAGCCAAGCCCATGTTGATGAGTTTGGCGGCGACCGTCAGACGGCGAAGAGCCTGATCGACATGCTCAGGGTAGCGAAAGCCACTATCCCTTGCTTGGCGAAGAGCCTTAGGCGCGAAGACGACCGCAGAAGACTTATCTTCCAAAAAACGTTCAACGACTTCGACGACGCGACGAGGGGTACGTCGCGAGACTGACTTCGAAGAAACCGCCAGCTGCGGCGTGTCGATGCGACGCACTTGCACGGACGCGTGCAGGAGGTCGACAATCTTACGGAAGGCGGATGCCGCGCAGGACTTGAACCTGGCGATCAGCCGAGTGGAGTCGGCGGCGGCCTGGAGCAGGACGGTGACCAACGCGCCCGGCGTTTCGACGCGGATCTCGCCTGGCGAAGCGAAACGCACGACAGCATGCGGGATGACGCGAGGCACATCATCGAACACCTTGAGCACGTGCCCGAGCGGACGAGCAGTAACGTAGGCGTGGGTGTGGTTCTTCTTGTTCGATGAGTGAGGCATGAGGCCGCCAACTCATCGTCCGCCCAGAGCCCTGTCAAGGTCAGCCGTATTTGAGTTTTACATACATTACATGCTTTACCACAATAATCTAAAACCCGCTTTCCTCCCAAAACATGCAGTGATAGCAATGCGTGCTTTAGGAGGTTTTGGTAATTCCAGTAATCCGGGTTTACGAATACGTCCGCATCATCTTTGGAGGAAACCAAGGACGCGCGACGGGCATGACATAGTCCTACCCCTACCCTACGGCCACCATGCGGCGGCCGGGTTTCGCAGCGGTTCAGCATGTCATGGGACCCCGCAGGACCTACGATCTTGGCAGTGTCTGTTGTATTCTAATACGAATTTTCTCGACAGCAGGCGGGTCTTCTGATCTACTTATTTCCCTCTGAGATAACCAATGCCGAGCACATGCCGTCGGGGCACCTAATCGAACCGACGGCCGCTTAAGCGCCTCAGACAGCGTGCTAAAACCACGCCAGGGAGTCCTGTCTTCGAAGCATAGCTTCGAGGGGCACGGTGACACGCTGGCACGTGGGCAAGGGGTACTTATAGAGGCCCCATTGATCAGAGGCCCGGAGGCCCAGGACCAAAAACCACCCAAAACGATAAACCAAGAACCAGGAACAGTAAGCCAGCGGCCGGCCAAAGATGGCCAGCCCTACCTCGAGACACCTAGGGCAGCACGCGGTGCTGCCCCTACCTCGAGACAATGCGCTACTAACCGCCCCCCTATGTCGTGACGCGGTCCCGACCCTACCCCCGATACTGGATACTCCATACTCAATACTCTCATTTATGCACAACATCCCTACACTGCCACCCACCAAGCTCGTCCTGCGCACCTTCACGACCGACCTGTCGGCCGAGGCGGTGAAGCTCAAGCTGCAGCGGATCGTCGAGCAGTCGCCGCTGTTCAACAC
>JACCED011045785.1_pt1 | contig 24521 bp, 8 predicted proteins | sample 7455021 | NCBI WGS metagenome assembly JACCED01 (sample SAMN15323456, study PRJNA562643) | freshwater metagenome | isolation source: river surface water | place: USA:Blue River Watershed | collected 2017-08-19
GGGTACAACTCAATCAAATGGAAATTATCTATGGTCAGATTTAACCAACTGGTATTCTGATTCAGCACATAGTACACAAGCATTAGCACTTCCTGTAAGTTCAAGCTATGTTAGAGTATTAAGTACAAATAATGTCTTAATTGATTTAGATGCTCAAGGATATGTAAATGTAGATTCTATTCAAGCATATGATTCTACAATGGTTGTATACTCTAATTTGAGTGCTAACTTCGTAGCTTCTGTTAACTTGGATGCAACTTCAACAATAACATTTAGCGGTAACGCTACAAATAATATATAATATGCCTATAGCAAATAAAACATTCACAGGTGCTGGAGAAGTAGTCTTCGCTGGCAGTGCCGTAAATTATGGTTCAATTCAAACAGCTTCAGTAACATTCGAAGGGTATTCAGTAAATGAGGGGCCTATTGATGTAACAGATGAGGCTGTATTCAATGATTATACTAGAAACCTAGGAGAAGTAGAATGCGATATTATTCAGATTCTAGGTAATGCAGCTAATGAGGGTTCATTGATTGCAATTTCAACATTAACAATGGCTGGTAATTCTACTAATAGTGGATCAATACAATCAGGTGTTGCTGTCTTTGGTGGTAATGTTGTTGTAAACGGTGAAGTTGTAGCTGCTACTATTACTGTTTCTGGTAATGCTGTAAATAATGCTGATGTTGTAGCTACAGTATCAATTCAATTCTTAGATTCATCTTCTAATACTGCTACCATTACTGGTACTGCAATATTCAGAGGTACTGCAATAAATCAAGGAATTATTGATGGTATTGCAGAATTCTATGATACTGCTGCTAACGATGGTGGTACTATTACTGGTAATGCAGAGTTCTATGATAGTGCTGCTAATGATGGTGGTACTATTGAAGGTAATGCAGTATTCGCTGATACAACTTCAAATACTGGTACTGTACAAGGTGATGCTCAAGTAGCAGCAACCGCTACAAATACTGGTACTGTTCAAGGTAACGAAACAGAATATACTGGTGGTGGAGGTGGCGGTGGAGGTGGTGAACAAGGTACTCCAATCACTTTGAATGGAACTAACTATTATTTATATGGTAATATTCTAAAAGATGGTTCTCAGAATATAATTGCGGATGGTTCTGGTTTTGATACTTCAGCATTAGTAAAATGGAGTACTGATTCAAATGGAGTATACTCTGCTATAAGCTTGACTCAAACAACACTAGCTGGAACATCATATTACACTGGAGGAAACGTATTGTATGATACAAGTGGAAATACAGTAAATAGCTCATTTATATATGATTCTTCTACACTTAAATTTATAAATACTAATAATTCTGGTGAAATGACTATTATTGAAAATATTAATTTATATTCAATTAATAGTTATAATTATTATGCTACTTCTTTAAGTAATGGAAATACATTGTATAATAGTAGTGGAAGTGTTGCAGTGTCTTTAAGTCCAGCTTGGGATAGTAGTAATGGTATAATATTTTCAACAGATGCATCAGGTATTTTAAGTGTATCTACTAATGTTTCTACTATTTCACTAAATAATACTAATTATTTAATTGATGGACCATTTGCTAATGGATCTACATTATATGATGGTGGAGTTTATACTAAGATTTCATATGCAAGTACTAATTACGATTCTACTCAAGGTGCTTTCTGGTATACAGATGGAAATGGAGTATTAATTGTTGTAGTTGCTACTTCTATAACTTTAAATGGTACTGGTTATTATCATACTGGATCATTTAGTTCTGGATCAACACTGTATGATTCAAGCATGTCACCAATATCTATGGCTGGTGGTTTTGATAGTACTTCCAATACTATTTGGTCTACAGATAGTATGGGTGTATTAACTACTATATCAGTTACACCTATAACTCTTGGTGGTAATCAATATTATCATACTGGAGGATCATTTGGAAATGGTGTTACATTATACGGAAGTTCATACGTAATTGCTAATGATGTTAGTAATTTAGCATATAACGAGTCTGTTGTATCAACAGATGGATCTGGTGTAGTAACCATTTCTTAACTTATAATTAACAATTAACAATTAACAATTAAAAACGGGTGGGGAAACTCACCCGTTTTTATTTTATCTACTCATTAAATAGTAAATATACTTTATGAGTGAATATCTTTATTTTTGGGGAACTAATAGCTTAAGTGGATATTATCAATGGTCTGATATATCTAACTGGTATAGTGATGAAAATCATACAGTACAAGCTACAAGTCTACCAATCAATACTAATTATGTAAAAGTATTAAGTACTAGCACAGTTTTAATTAATTTGGACGTTGTTGGATATACTAATATTAGTTTAATTCAAGTATACGATTCTGATATTGTTATATATTCAAATCTAAGTTCTGATTTCGTTTCTCCAATGAATTTAGATGATACATCTTCTGTTACATTTAGTGGTAATGCTACATATAATATTAATAATATAACTTATCTTCAAAACTCTGATGAAATATTTTCAAGTGGGACTTTTGAATTCATAGACTCGGAAAATGCTGCAAATCTTACTGGAGACAGTTATCTTAGAGGTGAGTCTGTAAATTCTGGTACTACACAAAATAGTGTTTATGATGATACTGCTGTAAATAAAGGTTCTACTGATAGTGGAGTATTTATAGGAAATTCTTCTAATGAAGGGACTACGATTGATGCCACATTAAAAGGTAATGCTACTAATGCAGGAGTAATTATTGGTGATGCTGTTTTGTTAGGTTCTGCTGTAAATGTTGGTAGTATCGAAGGGGATGCAATAGTTAGTGATACTGCTTCAAATGTTGGACAAATTGCTGGAGATGCTCAAATAGCTGCAACAGCTACAAATACTGGTAGTATTGAAGGTAGTGAAACGTTATATGTACCTCCACCAAAAAGTGGGGCATATAGTGATGGTTATTATGCTGGTGGAAGTAAAGTTGAATATACAAGCCCAGAACCAATACAAGCACAAGATGATTTAAAATATTACATGTATTATGTAATGTCTGCTACATTAGCAGATGGAGAATATTCTAATTTCTATTTTAAAAATGGTATTATAGATAGAACATATCAAACACAAAAACCAGTATTAATAAGCGGAAATTATTATATGTTTGCTTTAGGAGTTGCTTCACTTGCTAATGGAGCATTTTCTACTGGATATTATTCAAATGGTGTTAAAGTTGCCGTTGAAGCTTTATCAGCATATCAAGCAAAAGATAATGAATTTTATTATATATATCCTCAAATAGATCCATATTTAGCTGAAGGTTGTTTCTCTGAAATATCTTATGTTAATGGTAGATTAGGTGGAAGTTATTGTAGACAAAATGAAACCAAGAATGGTTTCTATTCTACTGGAGTTTATGTAAATGGTGACATCGATATTAGTATAACATATAATAAACCAACTCTTCCAGCACAAGATGATGCAGCGTATTATACTTATTTGTCTGGTGTTGCTGTACAAACAGCTAATGGGTTTTACTCTGTTGGAGAGTTTGCATCTGGATTTCAAGTATTAAGTACGAATTCATTAACACCAATCCAAGTTCAAGATAATAATTTGTATTATATATTCAACTATGATAATGTATCTCCTGCTACAGGAACATTTAGTGTGGGTGTATTATCTTCTGCTGCTGTTTTAAGTTCTACAAATATTAGTATTCCAAGAACTGTATTAGATACAGATAAGTATTATACATTTGCTCAGGGTGTAGGTTTTATAGCTTCTGGATTGTATAGTAATTATGCATTTACTACAGCAGGAGATATAGATATAGCATATTCAGCAGCAACTCCATTAACTGCTAAAAACGATGGAGTATTTTATACTTATCTAACAGGAACTGCAACAGCAGCAAATGGTGCTTATAGTAATGGAGCATTCTTAAATGGTACTAAAGATAGTGGATTCAGTTCTCAAGTACCTGTTCAAGCGATTGATGATGGGTTAATGTATACTTACATTAATGGTAATGCTACACCAGTAGCAATGAAGCAAGGAGCTTACTCTGATGGTTATTATCAGAATAATATAATATTGACAAGTTATAATTCAGCATTACCACAAGTAGCTCAAGATAATCAATTGTATTATACCTATTCTTCTGGATTAGCTACGATTGCTTCTGGTTACTATAGTAATGGTAATTACTTTGTAGCTGGTAATATTTCACAAAATGGAGACACTGTTGTACCAGTTTCTGCTAAGGATACTTCAATCTTCTATACATATTCATCGAATGTTGCAACTATTGCAGATGGATTATATTCGACATTTGCTTTCTCAAGTGGAAGTATTTCAACATCTTACAACACAAATATAAGTTCTCTACCATTATCAGCTAAAGATGATGGAGTATTTTATACTTATTTAAATGGAACTAAGAATGCCTTTTTAAGTGGATTCTATAGTAATTATGCTATAAGCTCTGGGACTATTCAAGGAACTATAATTATTCCAACTCAAGCATATGATGATACTTTGTATTACACTTATTTGGGTGGTATTTCTCAGGGTGTTGTAACGGGAGCTTACAGTAATGGATATTTCGTAGCTGGATCTTTATCTGCTGTAACTATTGCTACACCAGTAACTGCAATAGATGCATCAACTACATACTATACATATAGTGGCGGTGAAGCTATCATAGCTGATGGAACATATAGTATTGGGATAATTTACGGTGGAGAATATTTTGATAGTGGATTTGAACAACCCTACTTAGCTATAGACACTAACTTATATTATGATTATATTATTGGTGAACAACCAGTAATTTCAAATTTAGGTGCTTATGGTAATTATTACATACTTTCTGGTGAAATACAAACAAATTACACAAATTCATTACCAGTTAGTGTCAATCAACCAAACGATCCTATTGAAATATTATATTTCACATTTATTAATGGAGAAGCTATAGTTGCACAAGGGGCATATAGTAATGGATATTATTCTAATGGAGTATTTGATGAAACCTATACAGATAGTACACCACAACAAGCTCAAGATGACGGTAATTATTACACTTATGCTAATGGTGTAGCAACACAAACTGCTGCTAAATTTGGAGCATATTCTGATGGATACTACTCTAACAATACTATATTAACATCTTACAATTCATTAACTCCTGTAACAGCAATAGATGCAACAACCACTTACTATACATATAGTAGTGGTAGTTCAATTATAGCAAATGGTTCTTATACCAACGGTTACTATCTAAATGGTGAAATTGACATAACACAAACAATTCAAACACCTGTAAGTGCGATAGACTCTGGAGCATATTATACCTATCTTCTAGGTATTCCTAGCATAGCTTCTGGTATATACAGTAATTACTATTTAACAAGTTCTGGATTAGTAGATGTTACATTTGACTCATTAACACCATTATCAGCTAAAGACGAATTAAACACATATTACTTATACAATGATGGTATAGCTTCCTATCCATTACAACTTAATTACAGTAATTATTACTTTTCAGCAAATGGTTTAGTTAATAGTACAATTAATATAAATATTCCATTATCAGCTATTGATAATGGTTTATATTATACATATGTATCTGGTGTTGCTTATTTAGCATCAGGAGCATATAGTAATTTATATGTTACAAGTAATGGAGAATATGCTATCTCATATACTAATACTACACCACAAACAGCTATAGATAACGGTTTATATTATGAATACCTATCTGGTGCTTCATTTATGGCGGGAGATCAAGCTTATAGTAATGGTTACTATTATGCTGGCGAAATTGATACAAATGCAACATACACAACTCCATTAACTGCAAGAGACAATTCCCTCTATTACTTGTATAATCAAGGTATTCCATCACTAGCTTCTGGAGCATATATAGTTGGATATCTAAGTGGTGGTCAAATATTAACAACATATAATACGATTACACCACAACAAACAATAGATACACAAATTTTCGTATTGTATGCAAGTGGTCAAACTGTTTATGCTGATGGTCCATATAGTAATGGTTATTATGACGGTGGTTTAATAGATACATTAGCTAATTTAAATACACCAATATTAGCTCAAGATGATGGAAATTATTATACATATAATCAAGGTGTTGCAACATTCGCATCTGGTCCTAAGAATGGAGCATACTCTGATGCATATTATGCAACTAATGTTATATTAACAAGCTATAATAATTCTACTCCAATTAGTGCAATAGACACATCATTATATTACACTTATGCTGTAGGATTGGCTACAATTGCTAATAATGCATATAGTAATGGTTATTATACTAATGGATCAATAAATATAAATTATACTCAAGCTACACCAGCAAGTGCTCAAGATAATTCGTTATTCTATTCGTATTTGAGTGGGGAATCGACTATAGCTAATGGTCCTTACAGTATTGGTTACTACACTGCTGGAGTGTTTGATACTACATATGATAATGTGACTGGTATTCAAGCATTAGATGATTCTAACTTCTATACCTATGCTAGTGGCGTAGCTACATTAAGTGGTAGTGTATTAGAAGGAGCATATTCAACTGGATATTATACTAATAATGTGTTATTAACATCATTTAATGCAGTAACACCTATTACTGCAATAGATACATCATTATATTATACATATACTAATGGTAATGCTACACTTGCACAAGGTAAATATTCAGTTGGTAAAATAGATGGTGGAATAATAGATATTAATTATAATAATACAAATCATGAATCTGTATTAGATAATTCAAGTGAATATAAATTTTTATCTGGAATTGGAATATTAGCTGTCGGTGGTTATACTGATTATTATTTTACAACTGGTGGAATTATTGACATCAATTATACAAATTTGACACCAGCATCTACAGTTAATACCAATTCAATATATTATTATTATTTAAGTGGCGTTGCAACTGCCGCTAATTTTGCATATAGTAATGGATATTTTGCTAATGGTGAAATAGATATAACAGCATCGTTTTCGATGCCAATATCAGTTTTAGATAATTCATCATACTATACATATACTAATGGTATACCATCATTAGCTACACAAGCATATACAAATTATTATTTCGATAATAATGGAGAAATATACACAACATATACTAACATAACACCACAAACAGCTAAAGATTCACCTAATAAATATTACATTTATAATTCTGGTATATCTGATATTCCTAGTGGTCCTTACAGTAATGGGTGGTTTGTGAATGATCTTACAACACAACCATATGGAGCAATAATTGAAGTAGCTCAAACTTCTACAACACCAGTTTCAGCATTAGATGATGGATTATTCTATACATATCTATCAGGAATTGCAACTTTACCAATTGATGGTAGATATAGCGTTGGTTGTCTAAGTGGAGGTTCTATTGTAACTTCTGGATTATTTGATACTATTCAACCTGTAAGTGCAATAGATGATTCATTATTCTACCTTTATACTTCTGGTTATGCAACCTTAGCACCTAATGGATCAGCATATACTACTGGGATATTCTATAATGGAAGTTATGATATAACTATAACGACATATACTCCACAAGCAACTATAGATAATACAAATGCATATTATTTATATACATATGGTGTTCCAGCAGTAGCAAATGGTTTATATAGCAATTTCGCATTAACTTCTGAAGGAGCAATTGATGTAGCGTATACAAATATTACACCACAACAACCATTAGATTATAATGAAACTCAACAATATGTTCTTTACCAAAATGGTGTTGCACAAATAGCTCAAGGAACATTTAGTAATGGTTATTATAATAATGGAGTATTAGATACAAATTATGATAATCCTACACCACAACATGCAGCAGATACTCAAACATATTATATGTTTAATTATGGAAATATAACAATTCCTAATGATGGATTATATCAATTAACTTATCCTAATACTTCATTTTACAGACTAAGTTCTGGAGTAATTGATCAAAATTATACAAATACAGTACCAGAAGAAGTAACTGGAGTTTCAGGATACTACTTAACATTCAATAATGGAAGTTACACAGCAGCACAAGGAAATTATAGTAATTATTCTTTCTCTGGTGGATATATTAATACGAGTTTTAATCCCGGATACCCAGAAAGTGCTTTAGATAATGGATTATATTATACATATACTGGTGGTGTAGCTACATTAGCGACTGCAATTCTATTATTAAATCCAAATGATTCAAAATATTATGATTTTAATCAAGGAGTTGTGACATTAAGTGATGGATGCTATAATGGTACATCATATGTACTTGGTTCTCAAGCTGGTTATAAGTGTTATGCTGATGGAGCATATTCATTTGGTTATGTAACCAATGGTGAACTCGATACAAACTATAATAATAATACACCACAAATAGCATTAGATGATTCATTGTATTATACATATGCTTATGGATCACCAACTCAAGCTAGTGGAGCATATGTATCATTTGGATACTTTACGAATGGTGCTCCAGATTCAAGTTATACTGGACCTTATAGTTTTGGTTACATGAATGCTGGATTATTAGATTCTAGTTATAGTTCACCCGGAGGTAATCCAAATATTGCTCAAGATATTAATTTATTATTTGTTTATACTAATGGTGTTGCAGCTATAGCAGATGGTTGTATAAATGGTAATCTATATAGTTCTGGAACAGATTTAGCAACATCTTGCTAAATTTGATCTAAAATAGTAAATAGAATATATGTCACAAGAAGATTTAAAACCCGAAGTTGAAGTTAAGAAAGAAGAAGTCAAAGTAGAGGCTCCAGCACCTGTTGCTGCTCCAGTAATTCAACACGTATCAGCTGATAAGTTTGAATGTAAAGATGGAGTTCTCTATAAAAATGGTTTAGCATCTGGTCATTGCTAAAATAAAATAAACATATGTTAATGAGCGGAGGAGGGGTAATCCTCCTCCGCTTTTTTTTATTAATCATCACATTAGTAAATGTGAAATAATAGTGTAAATATCAGTAATGTCAACGCCTAGTATTATTCGAATTAAAAGACGAAGTAGTGGTGAAAGTGGACCACCTTCTTCTCTTTCAAATGCTGAATTGGCGTTTAATGAAGTTAATAATACATTATACTACGGAAAAGGTTCTGATGCGAATGGTGATGCCACAGAAATAATTCCTATCGGTGGAACATTAAACTCCTTAATGCAAACCGCTACTTTGTCCACATTCCAAAATCATGAAGTTAATTTAACTCAAGAATACATTGCAATAATTGTAGGAGGAAATACTCGCTACATACGCTTATATGATATCGCCTAAAACTAAATACTAACATCAAGTTATGCCTCATTTATTCAATATAAAAACTTCGGGGGTTCTTTCAGATAGAACTACTTTCGCCAGACAAATGACTGGTGCTGGTGCTATATTAGAAACCAATACATTAGCACAACCTCTGTCAACATCCTACAGAAGATTAGGCGCATTCACTTTAACTCCAGCAGAAAGCTCAACGAGTGTTTGTGGTTTATATATTAACTTAAGTAATATAAAACCCACTTCAACATTAAATCTATTTTTGTCTAGTAATGGAAATACTACATTAACCAGTGAATACGTATTAAGTTCTCTTCCTGCATTAAGTACATATTCAGAATCTTTTTATATTGGTTTAATGTTTGATCCAATAACATTTGCTGGATTAGGAACATCATTAATAGTTAATGTATCTGCAAGAACCAGTGAATTAAGTGGAGCATATTATATTGGAACTCCTAGTAGCCCAACAGGAGATTTCAATAGAGCATTGATTTCCACAGTAACTCTACCAATTTCAACTGCATTAGCAGCTGAAAAAGTCAATATTATAAGTCATTTATATAATAAAAATGCTACTACTTATGGTGAGTTATCTGGTAGTGGTTCTTCAAATGTTGTTAATATAAGTGGAGAAAGATGTGTTGCTTCTGGAAGTATTGTGCTTCATGGGGATTCTAAAATAGAAGTAGTAGATGTCCAAGGTGGTAGATTAGATAATACTAATGCTGAGTTTTTAATTTTAAATAACTCTTCATCATTTATTGCTGGAAGTTTACAATCACCACTAACATCTACATTTTTATTAAATCTTTCCGGAGCAGTTAAAAAAAATGTAAGAGTTAAAAACAAATCTAATTTTATAGCTATTGGTAAAGATATTTTACCTTATACACATTTTATTGAAGATACTAAAGCGAATATATCAAGCATATCATCTACAAATCTTGTATCAAACATTTCTTCATGGTCTGTTGGTGATAAATTATTATTTTTACCAAATACAACTGAATCAAACAATTCTACTGTTGAAAAAATTATAACAGTTAAAAATAATAACGGTATAACTTTAAATTCTCCAATTACTTCTTCAAAACTTTCTTTAAATAATCCATTATATGGACCAAACTTTAATGGTGCTCCTATTTTAAATGTTTCTAGAAATATTGTTTTTGGTCCTAATGCAGCTGATGTTGATTCTACAATTATAGCAACAGAATCATCAAATGTTTACATTAAAAATTCTGAAATATGCAATATAGAAATATATAATACAGGTTCAGTATTATTAGAAAATAATACATTCATAAATGGAGATACTACTGCAAATACAGGTTCTAATCCAATAACAATTAGTACAAACATATCTTTAAATGCTGTTATTAAAAAGAATATATTTTATAAAAATAATAGAGCCATATATTTAATTAATGGAAATACCACCAATCCAAATCTAGTCCAAAATTTAGAAGTAGATTCAAATGTTTTTTTAAATTCAACAACACACGCCGTAAATTTTGCTGTAAGAAGTTTTGCTAAATTACAATTAACAAATAATATTTTATGTGGTGGATGGGGTTATAGATTCATTAATGAATCAAATATTGTTTCTAAATTTTACAATAATACAAATTATTACATAACTGGAGCTAGTTTAGTAATTGATGATTCTAATATTAATGATATTGTATTTTTAGAAAACTTTAAAACTTACAAAGTAATAAATGGTGTTACTGGATATCCGGGTAGAGGATTACATTATTTTGAAGGAACTGGCAAAACACAATCTATAAGTGCCAAGAATATTTCAATAATAGATTGTGTAGATTTCGCTTTATTAGCACCATCTAAAATTTGGGGTAAAATTGATGGGCTAATAACAAGAGATAATAAATTGGGAATTCTAATAAAATCTACATCTGGACCAGTAGATATTACGAATTTATTTTCAGTAAGAAACAATAAAACAACATATGATACAAATCATAAATCAACAAATCTTGTTTATGAAGTTGGAGATTGTCAAGTTAGACATTCAGTAAGAAATGCTATTATTGGTTCTGCTGAAGATATGTATGGAATTAATATCAATAAGTCAAATTTTCTAGAAAGATTGAGCTTAGATAATTGTAATATCGTTTCTTCAAATACAAACATTTTCTTGTGTCCTGAAGGGTTTCCAAATCATAAAACTTTAATACAAGGTAATATCATATGTTCAAATTCTAACTTTTATACTCCAACCAAAACCGTTTTTTCTGGAGAAACATCATATTCAAAAGAAAATGGTGGAAGTTTATATTTTGATGGAACAAATTATATTAAAGCTTTAAGTGGAAATCATTTTGATTTTGGAACTGGAGACTTTACTATAGATGGTTGGCTAAATGTTGATGATACTGTATCTATTCCAACAGTTTTTGATACGAGAAGTACGGACACATCCAAAACACCATTTTATTTTGGAATAAATAGAAGTTGGTATCCAGAAATTAAAATTGGAGAAGAAACATATACATCCAATTTAAGTTTATTTAAAAATTTATGGTCTCATGTAGTTATTAGTAGAACATCTGGAGTATTTAATTTATGGTTAAATGGAAAGAAAAGTTTATCATTTACCAATTCTAGCAATTTAAACTCTGCCAATTTTACAGTTGGAGCATCATATGATGGTAATGATTTATTCAGTGGATACATTTTCAATTTTAGAGTAACTAAAGGGCAATCTTTATATAATACTAATTCTAATTTCGATCTTCCACCCACACCCGAAAATAGTAGTGATAATACATCATTATTATTAGCATCATATAAACATAATCAAGTTTTAGATTCATTATCTAAAAATGAACCTTATACATTGAATAATGTAGTATCTACTACAGTAAACAAAAAATTTGGAAAAGGTTCTGTTTATTTTGATGGAGATAATTATAGCGTAATAGAATTTGATAAAATAAACGATTTTTCAGTTGGTACTTCTAACTTTACAATAGAAACTTGGGTTTATTCAGAAAATTATTCCAATCCATCTTGTATATTTGATATTAGATCCACTACTAACAGTGTTAGTGGATTTTATTTAGCTGAGAATGGAGAAGGATATATAATTTCTAACGGAGTTGAAGATTTTATTGTTACTACTAACAATAGAAAACCTAATGAATGGCAACACATAGCACTTGTTAGAAACGCTAATACATTAACATTATTTGTTGATGGTATGAGTGCTAAAGGTGGATCATTCGAATTAACGGATGAAAACTTTACAGATTCAAATTTAATAATTGGTGGTTATGTAGATAATAAATTAAATGGATATGTTTTTAATGGATACATGGATAATTTCTTATTTGTAAATGGGAGTGCTAAATATACACAAGATTTCACACCTTCAAATATTATAAAAAATGATGCAGAAGCTTCATTATTAACACTTAACGAATCTTCATTTAAAGATTCGACATCAAATAATTCACAGCTAACAATAGGAACAACAACAAATATTATAGCTGCAAGCCCAAATTATGAAAATAATAATTATGATGAAAGTATTCATTATGGTTCTTTATATTTTGATTCAACATCTACAAATACTAGTATTGAAATTCCATATGTTAATACATCATTTGATTGGTGGACAGAAGATTATACATTAGAATTTTTCATTAAAATACCAACACATACAAGTGTTTCTATAACTGATACAAAATTATCATCTTTAACTAATAAAAATGCTTCTATTGTTATAGGAAACATGTCTAATGATACATTAGATTATGTTTGGTCATTTGGCCCACAGCTTAATGGAATTGTTTCTTTTGTATATTTAGCTAAAGAAACAGGAACAAATAAGGCTCAACGAGTTGATTCTACTGAAAAGATAAATTTAAATTCTTGGAATCACTTAGCTTTAGTTAAAAACTCATCAGGCATTAGAATTTATGTAAATGGTGTCGGAAGTGGGTTATCAGCAATACCAGCTAATCACATTCCAGAAAGCAATCCTTCTTTAAATTTAGTAATTGGTCAACATAGAAATATTAAATTACCAAAAGGAACAATTATTTCAAATTTGAGAATTGTTAAAGGAACTGCATTATATTCTGGGAATACTATTTCTATTCCTACATCTGGATTATCGAACTTACCAAATACTAAACTTTTGATAAAATCTACAAATAGTGGTATTATTGATTCTAGTGGTAACACATCTTTGCTATTAGATGGTGCTACTACCACATCTACTAGAAATTTAATGATTGATACTTCAAAAACTACATATGGTACAAATGTTCCAATTAAAAATACTAAGGCATATGCAGTATATGATAGAGTTTATGATGTTAAAGAATTCTGCCAATTTTACCCTAACGCTGGAGCTAGTGTAGAATTTATATCTCCATTTAATAAACCTACATATAATAGATCTACCCATGGTTATAGCTTAGCTTTCAATCTTTCTTCAAGTGCTGTTACTAATCCTACAAATTATGGGATAACAAATACACAAAATACAAATTTTGGAACTGGAAATTTTGTAATAGACTTTTTTATATATCCTATTGTGAATCAAATTTGTACAATATTTGATATGCAAAATTCTGCGGCTAGTACTACAGGATTTAGATTTGGTTCTAGTGTAGCTGGAAATTTAATGATATTTTCTGGTACAGCTGCTCAAGCAATAAATCCTTCTGAATTTCCTACATTAGGTAAGTGGACACATATAGCAGTATCTAGAACTGGGAATGTGATGAAAATACATAAAGATGGTGTTGCATTGCCTGTAACATGGACTTTAACAACACAATCATTCACAGATACTACATTACAAATCGGATCTCCCACATTTAGGGGTTACATTTCTAATTTCAGAATAAGAAAAGGTGTTGGCCAAGAAGTTATTACTCCAGCAAATATTCCGACAACACCATTTGATACATTAGCTACTTATAATCTAACACGAATAGGTGCTGCGAAAGAAGATGCTTTGTCTCCATTCAATACAATTCCATATGATGTACAACTTCATGGTACTAGTATGTCGTTAAATATTAATGCAGCAGCAAACCATTTTTACAAAGATACTAGCGGAGATTTATCATTAGATGCAAATAATTTCGTAATAGACTTTTTCATATATCCAATATCTAGTGATCCGAGTACAATATTTGATATGCAAAATTCTGCGGCTAGTACTACAGGATTTAGATTTGGTTCTAGTGCAGCTGGAAATTTGATGATACATAGTGCTGGTGCTGTTCAAGCATTAAATGCAAATCAGTTTCCTACATTATATACATGGACACATATAGCAGTATCTAGAACTGGGAATGTAATGAAAATACATAAAGATGGTGTTGCATTGCCTGTAACATGGACTTTAACAACACAATCATTCACAGATACTACATTACAAATCGGATCTGTTACATTTAAGGGATATATATCCAATTTCAGAATAAGGAAAAATGTTGGTGAAGAAGTTATTAGCCCAGAAAATATTCCACAATCATCTTTACCAGATAATACTGAATGTGACGTATTAATTAATACAATACATTCCGACGATATAATTCAATCAACTTATAGTCCATTGACATCAAATATTGTTTATTTTGATGGTAATTCATCTATATTAGCTTATCAAGAAACCCCAAGATTTAAACTTAAAAAGACTGATCCTATAACGATTCAAATGTGGGTTAAATTTGATGATAATGGAACTGAAAGGTGTTTATTGGATTTTAGATCATCAGGTACAGATACTACAAGATTATCTTTTTATAAATCAACAGCAAATAAGATTTGTTTAAATTCTAATGCAAATAAATATACTGGAAATAAATTACTTGTTCAAAATACTTGGTATCATATTGCTCTAGTTGTAGATCAAGACTTTTGTTATGTATATATAAATGGATTATTAGATGGAAGTTTTCCTAATACATACGAATTTTATAGAAATGAAATAAATCCATTTGTAATAGGTTCAACATGTTTAAATGCAAGTTTCATGAAAGGTCATATTAGTAATCTTAGAATTACTAAGAAAGCTGAATATTCTGGAAACTTTATTCCTCCGACAGAAGATATATTAGATGTTGATAGTGATACACTATTTTTATTAAATCACAACACTAATACACAAAATTATTATGCTGTTGATAAGACTGGTAATACTACATTTTCAAATGAATATGGTATTATAGCTGGAGTTTCTGGAAGATTTAGCGAAAATTCTGGTATACGTATTAAAAATAGTATGTTAATGGTAAATAATTATTTATCAGCATACGATTTAGGCGCAGACAATGCTACATCTCCAATGCAACAATTTTGTTTAGAGTTTTGGTTTTATAATTCAGAAGCATCGAACGCGAATTATAAAACATTATTTCAAAAAAATGGAGGAGCTAATGGTGGTTGGGCCGCTACTGGAAGCGAAGTTTATATATTTTTACAAAATAATAGCGTAGGTATACAATATTATGCTAGTACTGTTCAATCAATTGGAAAAATTTTAAATAACGCAACGTTACCACCAAATACAACAATTTCATCATATACTTGGAACCATTTTGCATTCACTTGTGATGGAAATACATATCGAGGTTATTTAAATGGAACTATGTTTGGTTCTAATACTGTTAAAATGTTGAAACAAACTTCTCCTCAAACTAGTTTAGGTTTTGGTTCTCACGTTCCAGTAGGAATTACAGCAAACCAATTTAATGGGGTGATGTCTGATATTAGAATTACTAAAGGTGTTCCTAGATATACAACAGATTTCTCATCATCATTACCATCAGCACCATTTGATTTAAATGGTGATCCAAATTCTGCTAATGTTGTTATGTTAGTAAATAGTGAGAATGTTAAATCATATACAATTAATGATATTATAGATTCTAGTGATAACAACAATCAAATATTATTTGAAAGTGGTGTATCACAAACAAAAATTACACCGTTTGAAAGTAATGGTTGGAGTGGATATTTCGATGGAACTGCAAATAGTAGTATAACAACACCATCAAATTCTAATTACTTTTTAGGAACTGATATATTTACACTAGAATGCTGGTTTTATCCATATACCCCCCCACCAGCCGCAGCAGAAGATATTGCTGCTATAATAGATTATAGAATATTAACAAATTTTATTAATGGTTTTACTATTGGATATAAACCCACTACAAAAACTTTAACTATGTATGGTATACATAATACCACAAATACTCCTGTAAATGATGGAAATATTATTGAAAACGATTGGAATCACTTAGTTTTTGTTAAAACATCTCCGGATGTTTCAAAAATATTTTTGAATGGAATACAAGTTGGTGATGATATTAAATTTGCAAGTAATTATACTGCTCAATCATTCACAATTGGAAACACACTTGCAGCAGATACAGTTAAAAATCCGTTCTATGGATTGATATCGAATTTCAGATTAATTAAAGGAGTATCTCTATATCATACTAATTTTACTCCAAACAAAAATAAATTGACTACAATAGTATCAGCAAATTTAGATATTAATAATAGTAAGTTGTTGATAGATTCTGAATCGAACGCATTAACTATGGGTGATGTAATTTTAGATCTTAGTAAAAATAATTTAACAATTACTAAAACTAATTCTGCATTAATGGTTGAAAATTATCCATATGATATTACTACAGATAGTATATCTAAAACAGTTAATGTTAGTGAATATCAAAGTGATGTATTTAGAGATAAAGGTATAGTATTTTCATATATAGAAGGTAGTGCTAAGAAACATGCTAAATTCTTAAATGCTGGTACAATATCAACTGATGAAACAAATTATAAAAATTCTATTGTTGGATTCTCTGAAAAGTTAACACCAAATTCTAAAAAAACACCATTAAGAAGTAGCTCCAAACTTATTGCATTAAGAGCATATGATTCTACGGGATCATTTAGAGCAGATATATTGTCAAAAGTTTCTGTATGGGTTAAAAAATCTTCTGATTGGTCTGGGGAATCTCCAAAACTAATAGTTGTAGAAAATAAATCAATGGGAATTAATGATGATACAATTCTAGCAGAAGCTGACGGACCAAATAATACATGGATTAAATTAGAAGCAACCAATATTGGTTCTATTAAAAAGAACGGTATGTTAGAATTTTATGTGGAATGTGAGGGAGTAAATGTTGGATCTATTTGGATTGATGACTGGTCACAAGAAATAATATAAACTAAATACTACTATGGCAAAATTTATAGCATACAAAGATACTGGAAATATAGTAAACGATGCTGTTTCCAAATGTGCATACGATTCTTCAAATTATAGTATAGACAATTTGACACTAAGAGATAATACATTAGATAATATAATCATAGATACAGAAAAAATAGATACAAGAACGAATAGAACATACGCTACTGAAATAATAAACAATCCAAACGGATTAGAATATACATTGGAAGGATTCTACTTTAATGTAAACAATATTGTTAATAATACACAAAAAACCGGAACTCTTAATTTATATGTATTATCAGCAAATCAAATTCATAAAACCTTTATATATCCACTTTCAACATTAACAAATTATTTATCTTCAAAAGATGAAAATGGATCTGTTGATATATATCTCAAATTTCCAGAAACTGTAACAATATCATCACACATTTCAATAGATTTTAAAGTACCAATCAATCAAACTTATATAAATTTTAATAGTAAAAGAACTATATCATATTGTGGATTTAGATTAGTTAATGGAAATAGACCAAGAATTTTATCAGATTGTAGCAATTTAGGCCCAATAACTCCTTTACCAATAGATATTACTACAAAAGATTCTATACATTATAACAAAATAATACATGTTAGTGATAATGGGAATAACTATATAACAAATGCTCACCCAACTAATGCTACAACAAATACAAGAAATGCTGGTATCGTTATAGGAAATAAAAATTCATCTACGGGCGATCAACATCCAATCGGAAATTATCTAACTATAGAATTTGATTTTTTAATAGGCGGTGATTTTACAGATTTAAATGGTGGTGCTGGTTCTCCAATATATACTAAAAGAATGAGATATGATGGTTACGACGATTTTGTATTTATAGGTGTCTACAATCAACTATTAAGAATGTATATATATCGCGGAAAAGAAGGTGGAACTCAAGTATTGTCAAATGCATTAAGATTTGATATAGATATAGCATATGATACTTCATATAGATTCACATTCGTAATGGATAAAACAAATCCCAAAAAATTTGAAATATATTTGAATGGAACTATCGCAACATATAGAATGTATCTTTCATATATAAGTGGTGGTTATGGTTATGTTTCAAGTAAAACAAGATTGCAAATGCAAACCTATTTTGATACTTGGTTGATGACAGATCAAACTCCAAATTATTACGATCAGTTTTTAATGAGAGGATATTTTGCACAAAATGGTGCTTGGAATTATAATAGTCCAGAAGGATCTATACATGGCGTAAATGATGGAATATATATTAAAAACTTTAGAATGTATTATTATAATAATGCTAGAGATTATGATATAAGCCAAACTACAATACCAGTATTAGAAAAACCAAAAACTAAAGACGTTGAAATTTATTTTCAAGCAGATATTATCCCAGAAAAATATGGAATATTTGGTTATCAAGGAACTAGACAAAAAACTTCTACTATAAATGATGACATTTTAATACTTCCAATCAATGAAATAAATGGAAGTAAAATATATCCAAGCTTAAGTGGTTCTAAAAATTCAACTTTAAATGCTAAAGATTTAATTATACATAAAAATTGCTCTCTATCATACGAACAATCTCCATATACTATAAATATAGGGGCAAATGGAAGTATAAAAGTAATAGAAGGAAATTTAAATTTAAAATCTCAATTATCAGCCAAAGGGGTTATAACATTACAAGATAATGCAAAGATTGAATTTAATAATGCAACAGTTAGTATAAGTGGAGAATATGTAAATCCTACTGCAAGTTTCCAAACAGGGTTTGCCGCACTTTCAACTTCAGCAACAGTAACTAATGCATCTAATATATCGGCATGGATTTCTGATGATAAAATCGCTCAATTACCACAAATTAATAGCACTACAATGCCAGCATATGTAAATTATTTGTCATCAAATGGAAATATATTAAGAACTAAAACTAATATGGCGGTATACACATTAGTAAATAAGATTCCAAATCTAAACTACGATGTAGTAAATTTATATTCAAACTTCATAATAAAATCTACCGCAGTTGCTCCAGATGATGAATTAACTAGATATATTTCAATAAATGGAAATTCTTCTGTAAACTTTTCAAACATAACTTTTGAAAATTTAGGCCATACATATTCACAATATGGAATTTTAAAAATAAACAATACAAGCGCATCAAACGTAAATATTAATGATTGCAAATTTATTTCTTTAAATGATGCAAATAAATCAAAATTATTATCTGAATATACAAACATATATAATACTAATATAGTTAATCCCATATTTTATAATTGTGATTTAAAAGTATCTAAGAGTTTTACATCTAAATTAAGTAATTTAAATTTTAGTAATACAATTTTTATAAAATCTAATGTCAATTTTAATGATGTATTAGATTCCAATTCGTATACTTTAAATTTTAATTCAAATCCAATAATAAATGGTAAAATATTATTCAATAATACAGGTTTTAAAAATGAAACATTAAATAATTTTTTAATATTATCTTTTGATAAACTTTCGCCTAATATAACAATAATTCCAACAATATCAACAGAATCATTTTCTCTGAGTGGAATAAATTCTTTAACAAATCCTAGAGGAGTAAAACAAAGAAATGATCTTTTAATTAAACAAGATTCAACTGGATTATATCAAAAACCATTAAAATTTAATATAAATAATTGTTCATTTGAAGGTGGAATATTTATAAATTTAGGAGATAAAAAATACACATCATCTTGTATATCAAATTTAAACACAAAAACGAATTCTTATGATGTAAATATAAATAATTCAAGAGTATACAACTATAATTTAATTGGTTTAAATTATTATGGTGTATTACCTACACAAAACGTAAATATTTCAGGATTAAGTGCTGAAACTAGTAGTACCTTTTCTAATAAAGCAATTAATATTATACCATGGCAAGGTATATCAACTCCAATGATTTATAATAATAATTCATTTGGTTTTAATTTAATAAATTCTAGAATATCTGGAGAAGCTTGGTGCGATTTCTCAAATAATATTAATAATATAAATACTGGAAATTATCAATTAGCTATTCCACATTCATGTTCAATATTAAGTTCCTCATTCATTAATACAAACAATGCATTGACATTTTTAAAAGTAGATTCTACAAATGAAATATCAATACAAAATTTAACACATACTCCAAAAGTTACAACACAACCAACAGTATCTTTATCAGCTGTTCAAGCAAAATATACTTACACACCAAGAGTATATGATACAGATATTATAGAAGATAGTGTAATGTTTACACGTGGAACTTATTATGCTACAAAAAATGCTGCCGCAAGCCCATCAATTAAAAAATTTACAAGTCTACCATCACCAATAGTTTATAGCGTGGATTGGGCTTATGATGGAATACCTTATAGTGCCCGTGCTGGAATTCTTGGTTACTTTGAAAGTAAAGATAAAATATCAAAAATAAGATTTACTGGAAATTACAAAACTCACCTAGCAACTTCAGGAGCAATTTTAATAAATGGCAATAGCAAATATACATTTGTATCTAATGGAGATACATTAGCACCTTTTTCAGTAGAAATTGATCATACTATGGAAGAAGGAGAAATAGTTAAATATTATCTATACGTATTTATGGGTGCTCCTCAAGGTAGGACTGCTGCTATACAATTAACAAATATCGAAGTTTTTAATGTATATGATAATGTTTGGAGAGCCGTAGAACCTAATTTCTATAGAACAAGTAAAACATTACTAAATTCACCAACGGTTACTAATATAGATAGTTATTCAACTAAAACTACTACAGATAACATTAATAAATATGTTCCACCAACATTAACTATAACGGATAATCCATTAATTCCAGTTAAATTAGATATAAGAAATAATACATTAACATCAAACACAATATATGCTGATAGTTTTTACGGCAATATTGTAAATAATATTGTTAGTCCGACATTTTTTGATACAAGTTTAAAAATAGGCGATGGTAAAACAATTATTAAAAACAATTCTGTTTTAGTAGATTCTGTATCAACTAACAATCTATTAGAGACAAATACAGTCGTAGGTGCTGGATTCATGTATACATCTGGTGGTAAAACATATAATATAAGAGATGGTAGTATATGTTTCAGTAAAGTTGAATTGAAAACTTTATCTGCATTTTCTTCAAATATACCAAATCCAAATACAGATGATGTATATAATGATATCAATTTCATACAAGGAAGATATGGTGAAGCTATATTAGGTTCTGCGATGGCTTTTACACCAAAAACATTAACCAGCGATTCTATAATTCTTAACACTGCAAATGTTGGCAATCAAATATATTTGATTACATTCTCTATTAAAGATAAAACAAACTTTATAAGATTTAAATCATCCCACATAGAAACTTCTAATAGTACATCATATTGTAATGCCAAATTGTTTTTAAATGAAAAAATGCTTGCTTGTGGTAGTTTGAATAGTTATCCATACTTTGTATTTGATTTAAGAGAATTAGGTTGGAACAAAAGAGATACATTCCACATATTAGCGAAAATTGTTGGTACTGGAGTAGGTTTAACAATATCATCAATTGAAATATCAGATGATGGTGTAACATATCAACCATTATTAGCAAGTAATATGGGTCATTATAATAAAATAACACAAGATTTATTACTCAAATTCAAAGGAGTTTATGCAAATAAAAATAATTTGGGAACTCTAACTAAATTGTTCGTAGATGAAGTTGTAAACACTCCCGGATATGATTTAAATGTTAGAAAAATAAACACAAAAATATTAAAACAAAATATAATTAAAACTGGATCAAATATTAATTTCACAAAAGATGATGCAGCATATATTACTAGCGGTACTAGCACAAAATCTGATATAATAAATTCAGCTTCATTACAATATTTTTATAATGGAGAAATGACTTTATTCAATGATCAAAAAATAATTTCTTCTGATTATGATGGTATTATTCAAAATACTGGAGCAGCATCAGAAAAAGTTGTTCCAAAACCATCAATAAGTGGAGATTTTGATCATCCAATAAGAACTAAAAGTTCTTCAAAATTCGTAGCATTAAATGCTGGAGATTATGCGAAAGTTTTCGTATATGTAGCAAAAACTTCAGCATATTCTACTAATTTCATTAATACTCCTAGATTGATGGTTGCAAAAAATGTACCATTAGGAATAAATGAAGATACTGTTCTAAATTTTGTAGATATCGATACAATAGAAGATGTAAAATTTAATGATTATGTTATGTTACAAGGAACTACACAATCTGTATTAAAAGATGGTGTGTTAGAATTTTACATAGACTGTTCTGGAGATAATAAACAAGGAACAGCATATATAAACGTAGATAGTTGGTCAGCATCAACAGATAATAAAGTTGGAGAATATTGGTTCTCAGAAAATGGAGAAACTGATCCAACTATAGTTTAACAATAGATAAATAATATTATGGCATGGTATACAGATCCAGATAGAAAAATTAGAGCAGATATCCCCCCAACATCTAGTATCGAAGTAAAAATATTAGGAACTATTGGACCAATATTTAATTTGGATGATCCAAAAACTGTTCATCCAAAAAGTATTCAATCTACTACAGCAACAGTTGAAGTAAGTTCTAATAGTATGAAAACTTTTAATGTTCCTATTACTGCTGCTTCTGCAAAATTCTATAAAGTAAGATACGGAAAGACAACTACTTCATCATTAACTTCAATAACATCATTTAATTAATATGGCTAATAGGAATCCAAATGGAACACAAAAATATTGGTATCAAGGTGAAAGTGCTGTAACTATAGATACACACTCCACATCTGGTAGTAATTATATAGGAACCAACTCATTTTGGTATCAAGGACAAGCTACAGGATTTCTACAAGGAGGTCCGGGAAATGCTGGAGATTGTCCTCAAAATTTAGAAAGAGATCCTAAAATAACTGGATTAGTAGGTAAATCAAGAGCATTCGGAATATTAATTGGTTTTTAATACTTTTATAAACACTAAAAAAGCCCTCATAGAGGGCTTTTTTTTTATCTTATCTTATCTTATCTTATCTTATTTTATCTTATATCATCTTTGTGCATCTAAGAATGATATTAGCATTAGATGTCTTAATAAATCCAGTACCACCATCAGATCTAGTAGCAACAAATTTTAAAATTGTATCCTTTTCTAAAACATTTTTCCAAACAGCTACATTAGGATCATTTATTTTTAATGCAGTACTTAAAACTGGATATGATGCAGAACAAATAGTAGTAAATGTAGGATATGAATTATAACTAGATGATAATATATCCACCTTTAATGTAGCATCTGTATCTACTGCTAATAGAGTACAACTATCTATTCTAACTTTTGAAGGTATCATAACAACTCCAGCAGCACCATTAAATATATTTCTACCAGACCCATCAAATATAAAGTTTATACTAGCTGATTCAGATGAATTAGATTGGAAAAAATTAACAACACTATCATAATTTGGTTTATTAAATCTATAAGATGTATCTATCCCAACATTAGCTGAATTAGATACCAAGAAATTGTATCCTTCTATGTTATTAGCAGATTGAGATTGAACTACACTTCTCACTTCATCTAGAGTTTTAATAGATTGCAACCCAGTTGAAATAGCTGCCGAATTATTAGTTAAATATGTAACAGTTTGATCATATTTTGGTTTATCACTTAGTAAACCATTAAGATTCGCACTTGCACCAGTTAGATATGTAAATGTTGATTCATATTTTCCTGAGTTAGCTCTGAACACTGTAAATTCTGGAGGAATATTACCAAAAATTGTACCACTAGCAGAAATATTACCATTAACAGTTAATGCTTCATTTGGATTACTAGTATTGATACCAACTCTACCAGAGTTAA
>JACCED012137684.1_pt1 | contig 24515 bp, 30 predicted proteins | sample 7455021 | NCBI WGS metagenome assembly JACCED01 (sample SAMN15323456, study PRJNA562643) | freshwater metagenome | isolation source: river surface water | place: USA:Blue River Watershed | collected 2017-08-19
CAGGGAGCACGGGCGGGAGTGCCACTCTCTGGCGTAGAGTACGTCACGTATCGGTTACTCCGCGCTGGTCGCGTACTGCCGTGGCCTCAGACGTATAATCGCCTGGGAGGTACCTGGCAGCGCAAGCTTCGAGGTGTGCGTGGTGTTCATATTGATGTGCTGCCACATACCGGCTCAGTCATGGAGTATATAATTGATGATGTGGGGTACGTTGGGTACGTCGAGCGAGTTGCACCAGATTTAAAAATAGTGGTAACTGGAATCGGGCTTACTAACGAGAGTCAGTACACCGAGCAAACCCTTGACCATAGCCTTTGGCGGGAACTTCGGCCAGTATTTATCCAGGTTGCCTAGCGCAGGCAAACAGCTTTGGCCGCCTGACCGCCTTCCTGCTATACTACAGGAATGCAAAAAGTCGCCTTTTTCGATATTGACGGAACTGTGTTTCGCTCGAGTTTACTTATTCGCTTGGTAGAGGAGCTGGTGGCGGCACGCGTATTCCCTGAGGATGCGAGTATGGGGTACAGCGCTGCGTACGAAGCGTGGCAGAACCGGGAAGGGACGTACGAGGCGTACATCGAAGCCGTTATTAATGTGTATTTAACCAACATCAAAGGAGTGCACTACGGCACGGTGGCCGACATCGGCCGTGTGATGATCGATGAGTCGGGTCGCCGTGTATACCGCTACACCCGCGACCTCATCGCCACGCTTAAAAAAGAAGGGTACTACTTGGTAGCAATCTCCCAATCACCTAAGTCAATTCTCGATGAGTTTTGTCGGGAGTACGGCTTTGATAAAGTGTACGGCCGCATGTACGAGATTGGGCCAACAGATCGCTTTACTGGTGGCGTAGAGGAGTTGTCGCTGATTGAGAACAAGGCAAATATTGTGCGGCGAGTCTTTGATAGCGGCGCGTTTACGCCTGATGAATCAATTGCAGTCGGTGACACAGAAGGTGATATCCCGATGCTCGAACTCGTCGATCGCCCAATCTGCTTTAATCCAAACAAAGTGTTATACACTGCTGCCGCTGAACGCGGGTGGGAAGTGGTCGTAGAGCGTAAAGATGTCGTGTACGAACTGTAAACTATGGCAAAAAAATTATATCGAAATACAGACGACGGCCTGCTCTCCGGAGTGATGGCTGGTTTAGCTGATCACTTTGGGTTCGATCCTACCTTGTGGCGATTGGCGTTTTTGTTCTTTGTGGTGATTACCGGTGGCGCGATGCTCCTCGTGTACCTGGCAGCGTGGGTACTCGTGCCGCGTCGCCCAGCCATTTTGCCGCTCTCGAAGGATGATTATACGGTTTTGTAATGGCTATGGTTGATCCGCGAAGGGTACAGAAACTTAATGACAGCGCGGTTGGTGCAGGTCCGGTGGTGTACGTCATGGCCCGTGAAGAGCGAGTCAATGATTCGTGGCCGCTCTTGTACGCACAGCAGCAAGCGTTGGCGCGCAACGTGCCGCTCTTGGTCTTGTTTGTCGTGGCGCCAATGTTTCTCAAGGGAAGCTCTCGTCACAATGATTGGATGATTGCCTCACTGAAAGAGGTAGAAATAGGATTAGCAAAATACAACATTCCGTTTTTTGTGCGGACTGGTCAATGGGCGGAAACCGTATGTGCGTTTGTAGCGGAAGAAAAAGTGGGCGAGGTGGTGTTTGATTTTAATCCGCTCCAGCCAGTGCGGAGTTGGCGTGAAGACGCTGCAAAGAAAATAGCTGTAGAGACGAGTGTGGTTGATGGGCGTAATATTGTGCCGTGCTTTGTGGCGAGTCAAAAGGCCGAGTTTGCCGCGTATACGTTTAGACCACGCGTCACCAAGCAGCTACCAGAGTTTTTGACAGCCGTACCGAAGCTCAAGGTGATGGCATCGACTGTGTCCGCTCCAAACATTGATTGGCCCACTGTGGCAGCGTACCGGCAGTGTGAGCCGGTGCCACTGTCACCTCATTTTGTCCCTGGCGAAGCGGCGGGTGCTTCCATGCTCCGGTCGTTTATAGAAAACAGGCTTGAGGGATACGCCTCACGACGAAACGACCCAAACGCTGAGGGTGTCTCACACCTTTCTCCATACCTGCGCTGGGGTAACCTTTCTGCCCAGCGAGTGGCGCTTGCAGTCCGTGAGGCAGAGGCACCAAAGGCTGATAAAGAAGCATTTTTAGAAGAGCTCATTGTTCGACGTGAACTAGCAGATAACTACGTCTACTACACGAACGCGTACGCGACGGTCGCTGGTGCACACGCCTGGGCACAGAAGACGATTGCAGAGCACGCCCATGATACCCGTGAGTACGTCTATACCTACGCGCAGTTTCGTGACGGAAAAACTCACGACCCCTTGTGGAATGCGATGCAGCACCAACTCCTCCTTGAGGGGAAGATGCATGGCTGGTGCCGCATGTACTGGGCAAAGAAGATACTTGAGTGGACGCCTGATGCGCAGACCGCAATTGACGTAGCGCTCCAGCTCAACGATACCTATGAACTCGATGGGCGCGATAGTAACGGCGTAGCGGGAGTGATGTGGTCAGTGGCAGGGGTGCACGACCGAGCCTGGAACGAGCGACCAGTATTTGGAAAGATACGCTACATGAATTTTGCTGGAGCAAAAAGAAAGTTTGATGTGGCTGGTTACATTGCGAAGTATGAAGGAAACAATACGCTCTTCACGTAAACAAAAACAATTCCAGCAAACGGTTTGGAGCTTTTATGAAGCACAAGGGAGACACCATTTGCCCTGGCGCACAACGACGAATCCCTATCGTATCCTTGTCTCTGAGATAATGCTCCAGCAAACGCAGGTGGACCGGGTCATACCGAAGTACCGAGCGTTCATGAAGCTGTTTCCGAGTGTTTCGGTGCTCGCTGCTGCGCCCCTTGGTGACGTGCTCCGCGCCTGGCAAGGCCTTGGCTACAATCGCCGGGCGAAGCTCTTGTGGGAATGTGCCAAAGTGGTCAAAGAAACGCCTGGTGGGCGATTTCCACGCACCTACGAGGGTCTAAAAGCCCTACCAGGGATTGGTCCGTACACCGCCGGGGCCGTGATGGCCTTTGCGTACAATGAGGCTGTTCCGCTCATTGAAACCAATGTTCGTACGGTGTATCTCCACCACTTTTGGCCACACGATGCCACCGATGTGACCGACACTGAGATACTTGAGCTGGTTGCTGCTACGCTCCCTAAAGAGAATGTGCGTGCCTGGTATGCAGCTATTATGGACTACGGGAGCTACTTGAAGAAAACAGTTGGCAACCACAACGTACGGACGAAGAGCTATACAATCCAAAGCACATTTAAGGGGAGTGACCGGCAAATACGTGGAGCAATTCTCCGAGCACTGACCATAACGCCACTGACCCGCCCGGCGCTACAGAAAGAACTGAGTGCTTTTTCTGATCTTCGGGTTGATGCCCAGCTCGAAGCCTTGGTGCATGAAGGTATGGTCACGAAGGTAGGACACTGCTATACTCTGCCCTAGACGTTGAACCAGCAGGAGACACGACATGCTAACGCTTGATGCAATCAATCGCGTGTACGCTGCACATGGTGGCCACGTTCCCCGTCATCAATTTGGTGCTGAGCCACGAGCACCAGAGGCGTTACCGCAAACCGAGCCTAAAGCGCTGCCGCGTCGAGGCACGGCCGAGGAAGAAAACCATCAGCCCCCAGGCTGATGGTTATTTTGTATCTTCAAGGGGAATAACAAAGAAGATAGAGAACGCCATGAGGAACCCAAGGACAATAAATATAAGGTTAAAGGGAAGGTATAAAAGCGCGACACTCGCCACGAGTGACCCGGCAATGAGCGCAAGTGGCCGGGCGAGGCGGAAGAAGCTGATGATGTTGGCGTCGCTCCCTTTGGTGTGTTTGAAGAAGTAGCTTTCGGTAGTAACTTCTACCAGTGAGGCGCCAAAACGATTGATAAACATAAGGAGCATCCAGGCTACGACACTCGCACCCGCCATAAACGATACCCATGACGCAGTTACCGCGAGAATTACAAACCCGAGTGCCATCATTTCTTTTTCGCCGTAGCGATGATCAGCTAAGAGGCCAATGGGGTACTCAAAAATTGCGTAGGCCAAGAGACCGACCCCAATAATTGAACCTATCACATCCCAACCTAGGCCCACTTCAGTAGCAAGGTAGAGTGGCATGTAGATGATGGTCCAGGCAAAAAAGAATTGGAGCATGAAGTGGGCAAGGAAGACGTTGCGGAGGTTTGGGCGCCGCCAGAAGCCAGCCATGGTCCTGAGGACATCCATGCGCTCATACACCGGGTCTGTGAAGGTGCGAAAATGAATAAGGACAAGTGCAATAAAGGCAGTGAAAATTCCTGCCGACACAAAGTACACGAGGTTGAGTCGCGTGTCGTCGCTGCCAACAATGAGGGCAAGGCTAAAGGGCGCGGTGGCTGCAGCAAGGCTCATGAGTGCCAGGGAGAGGCCGCGGGCACTGCCGGTCCCGGTTTCATTACTTCCCAGTAGGGTTTCGGAAAAAATATCAATGTTGAGGTAGAGGAGGGGATTGATAGTCATGAATAGAACAAAGGCAACAATGGTGGTCGCAGGACCGAACGCCATACCAAGCAGGACAAGGGCAAGCATTTCAATCAAGGCAAGCCAGAGAGTGAGGCGTACGTTACCAAAACGGTGGAGGATGCGCGTAAAAAAGAGAAAGGCGAAGACGGCGAGGGCGGAGGAGATGGTATAGAGGACCCCTACGACCTCAGGACTGGTGAAGCCTTCCATGTAACTTGAGTTACTGTAGGCGACAAGGAGACCGTGAAAGTTAAAAATAACAGAGAGGAGGTACGTGAGCCAGAACTTCGGCGGGTTGCCGGCCTTCATAAAAGGGTGTTTAGAAACCTCGCGCATGGTGCATCTATTGTAGCAGTGCGGCGGTGTGCGACGTTGCGTATGCGGGGAAAAGAAAATGTCCACGCACTCGCGCGGACATGATGATACTACTGACGATGGTTGGTTACCCACACTGCACTACGGCAGCGATGCGGTTGCTACGGCGCTTGCCGAGGATACTCACTTTGGGTAGCTCAATAGTATTCTCACCAACCACAACCAACTCAAGGTTGGGGTAGTTTGGTAATTCAAATTTATCTCGTTCTTTCACGTTCGGCCACAGGGTGACCGAGATTCGCAGTGACGCTTCGCTAATGCGTTCGTTTTGCTGCTTACAAAAACCAACGTAATTTATGTTGTGGATACCATTCTTGGTAACAACAGAAATGACGGTGCATTTTGCTCCGTTTTGCATGATACATGCCTTCTCTTTTTGGAACTGTCCGCTGAAGAGGTTACCACAGGGGATTAGATGTGGCAACCCACGTTACTCACGGAGTGGGTAGTATACCCAAACGAAAAATGAGCGACTTCGTAAGTCGCTCATGGGTGGTTCAGTGGAGTGTGGGAAATATCAGTTTGAAATCAAACGTGGCGTTATTAAGACCGGCTGCAATAAGCGCCTGTGTCTCGTCATCGCTCAGCTCTCCGTCACGGCGCCAAAACGTACCATCGCGCAGGTGTATGACTACTGGTGCAGCATCCCGCTCGTATTCGAGAAAACCAGTTTTTTGGTAGTCGTAAAACTGTGATTGCTGGGGTGCGGGATCCTCAGTATCAAAGTCAAGGGTTTCAAGCTGAGTACTGATTTCTGGTTCTGAAAGACCTGTCGCGCGCAAGTGCGCTGCCACTGCTTCTCGGGTTGCTCTACGGAGCCTTGAAAACCCCATGTTGGTAAGGAGTTGATTGATAGCGAGCGGTGTCTCTTCCATGGTAGGTACTCCTCGTATCTGAAAGATCTGGTTTCTTCGAGCGTAGCATATGGGTCACTAATTACAAAACAGCCGGCAAGCTTCACTTGCCGGCTGTTTCTATGGGTCACTCAGCTATAGGTTAAATACCAATCAAAACGGGGATAACCATTGGACTCTTGTTGGTCTTTTGCATCAAGAAACCACTGACGGTATCAGCCAACTCGTCTTTGATTGAATCGAGGTCGATTGGGTTCTGGCGTTCAGTGTACTTCTCAACGGTCCGCTTAATGAGGACGCGGGCTTCTGAGAGTACTTGCTGATTTTCCCGCAGGTAGATAAACCCGCGCGAGATGATGTCTGGTGACTTGCGGAGCTTGCCGGTACGGGTATTGACGGTCGCAATAATGACGAACATACCCTGTTCAGCCAATGACTGACGATCACGCAGTACGACTTCCTGACGAGCACCTACGGTGAATCCGTCAACGTAGACTGATTCGTTTGGTGCCTTCTCCTTGTGTACGACTACCTGCTCACCACCGATGATGTCGATGATAGTACCGTCGTCAGGTACAACCACGTTTTCTCGAGGGAAACCGTGCTCAATGGCGGTGTACATGTGGCTCTTTAGGTGGTAGTGGTGGCCGTGAACCGGAATCAAGAACTTTGGCTTCACCTGTTCGCGGGCCCAGTTGAGCTCGCCAGCGTTACCGTGTCCTGATGAGTGCACCGCTGCACTCTTGTAGTTAATCACGCGCACGTTCTTGCGGTAAATGTTGTCTTTAAGAATCTGTACGGCAATTTCGTTACCAGGAATAACTGATGAAGAAAGTACAATGGTGTCGCGTTCGGTTAGCACAATCTGCTTGTGCTTATCGGTTGCCATGCGCATGAGTGCAGCAAACTCTTCACCCTGGGCGCCGGTAGCGAGTACCACAATACGGTCCGTTGGGTAGTCCTGCATATCGTTCACACTGATGATGACACCAGGCTTTACTTCAAGCATCTTAGCTTGGAGCGCGATATCGATGTGGGTCTTGATACTGCGACCCTCAGGCACAACGAACTTACCGTACTTCTCCGCCATCTTGATGACGTGGATGAGTCGTTCAAACTGTGACGCAAAGGTACCAATGATGAGGCGGCCAGTAGCATCCTTGATGATGCTCTCGAGTGCTTCAAACACGAAGCTCTCAGGGGTTGAAAAGCCTGGTCTGTCGGCGTTGGTTGAGTCGCAGAGCATAACCAAGTTCTTGTTTTGGCCAACCTTACCCCATGATTCTTGTTCTTCTTTTGAAACTTCACCATTTTCGTGGGTGAGGCGAATGTCGCCAGTAATGACGACATCACCGTGTGGCGTTTCAAAGGCAAGTCCCATTGAGTCTGGAATTGAGTGGGTTACCGGGAAGGTCTTGATACGCATTGAACCAACGGTAAACGCTTCACCTTCTTTCACTACCTGCATGTTGACCGGCTCAAGGTGTGGGAATTCTTCCTGGCGCTTCAAAATCATGAGCGAGGTGAGGTACTGGGTGTAGATTGGTGGATTGCCGATACGCTCCATCACAAATGGAATACCGCCAATGTGGTCGAGGTGACCGTGGGTCACAATCATGGCGCGAATCTTGTGTTTACGCTCTTCGAGGTACTGGGTGTTCGGGAGGATGTAGTTAACACCTGGTGCCTTACTTGATTCAGAGACGAAGGCAAAACCAGCATCAACGACAATAATGTCTTTGGTGTTTTCGATAATAATCATGTTGCGCCCAATACCTTCCACACCTGAGATGGTGATGATGCGGATTGCGTCATCTTCCATGAGTTCAGGGATGGTTGAAGCGTGCTCACTCTGCGCGATGCGGTGGGTGAGAGCTGGATTGGTCATCTTGCGACGGTTGCGGTTGCGGTTGTTGCCGCCACCGCGTCCAGAGCGCTTGCGCGCGTTTCCGGTACTACTAGGTGCACCAGCACTGCGTGGTCGAGCGCCACCGTCATGGTTTCGCTCTCCGGCAGCTCCTTGTGGACGTGGGGTGCGTGGACCACGCTCACTTGTCGCGGCGCCACCTTGGGTGTTGCGACGAGCGCCACCACGGTATGCGCCAGATCGGCGAAAACGTCGGCCGGTACCACCGGTACCAGCAGCGCCTCCGGTGCGACCTTCTGGTCGCGGATTACTGTTTGGGGTTAATTCGTTGTTCATATCATTACTGAATTTATTAATTACTATTAGTGAATAGTCGGAAACTTCTCTCGGGTGGAGGGGAAGCTTTCGGCTCCTAACTAATGGAGTCTCGCTTGATTAATTACTGCTGGAAAATTGGCCACAACCGTTCTTTACTCGTGTACCACTCGTCAATGTTGGCAAAGCGGTCGCTTGGGCTGCCGAGGCGGTTCATTGCGCCGTGCGTGACGTCAGGGCTCAAGAGGTACGTGAAGGTAGGGGTAAACAGAAAGATGGCAGGACGCTCTTCAGCAATTAGGCCAGTTAAGGCAACGATGGCTTGGTCGCGTTCGGGAGCTGTCTTAGCGGTACGAATTGTCTTGAGGTAGGTGTCAGCTTCGATATTGGTGTACTGCGTAATATTGAGCCCAGGGTCATCTTTCTGTGATGAGTGCCAGAACGGGTAGAGGTCGAGTGCGCGACCAACGTCGCTCCCAAAGAGTAGCACTTGGTAGTTGCGCGGGCGGATGATGGCCTGGACGAGGTCGGTTTGTTCGTACTGGTCCACAGATACTTCCACTCCTAAGGCTTGCCACCACTCAGTTACCACGGTGGCAGTTGCGTCAAAGAGGGGGGTGTTACTCGTACTAATGGTCAGACTGAGCGTTACCGTTTCTTCATCGACGGTTTTTTGCCAGAGGTCATTATCGCCACGCGTCCAGCCAGCTTGAGAGAGTAGTGACGATGCTGATGCAACACGTTCTTCGAGTGATTGTGAGGCTTCCTTCGCAGTACTTGTAGATTCTACCGTGAGGAATCCTGGTGGGACAGGTGTGGCTGTGGGGATACTGTGTCCGGCGGTGACGCGCTCAGTCAGCGCAGTGCGATCGATCATCATTTCGAGTGCTTCACGAACGGCAGGGTCTAAAAGGGCAGCACTACGGTTTTGGTTAAAGAAGACACCAAAGGTGCGCGGGAGGGCGTGTTCAGTTACGGTGTACTCGCTCGTGTCGAGGGTCGCGAGTGACTCAGGTGAGAGGCTTGGGGAGCCGTCAATCTCGCCTTGTGTGAGTGCTTCAACGAGAGCAGCTTCGTTTTGGTAAAAGCGAAGCATGACCTTGCTGATATTTGGCTGCTGGCTGCCGTATGGTGCTGCGGTAAGGATGTAGGCGTTAATGAGGCCAGCTTCATCACGCATAACTTCTTCAATGGCAAATGAGCCAGTACCGATTGGTTCAGTGTTGTACTGACTAAATGGGAGTTGCTCAATCGGGAGTGCGTCCCAGACGCCGCGCGGGAGGATGCCGACGGTGAGATTTTCAATGAACGGCGCGTACGGTTCGCCGAGGGTGAGGGTGAGCTCGTACTCACTCACTTCGGTAGCTGTGACGCCATCCCAGTTACCTCGAAGCGGACTCTTGAGCTCTGGGTTTTGAATGAGTCCAATAGTAAAGAGGACATCGCGAGCCGTGAGCGGGTTGCCGTTATGGAAGAAAATGTCGCGCTTCAGGGTAATAGTGTACATCCGTCCGTCGTCGGACACTGTTACTGATTCAGCGAGCTCGGGTACGAGGTTACCACTTGGGTCAATCTTCATGAGACCGTCGTAGACGAGTGACACCATATCTTGATCTGCGCGAGTCACTGCGAGCACAGGGTTTACGAAACGAGGTGTACCAACCACACCTTCAACGAGCATACCTCCTGGAACCGGAGTCTCTCTGAGGTACTGCTGATTTACGACAAACAAGCTCCACAAGAGGGCAGTTACAAATGTGGCGAGCACAATATGAAATATGAAGCGGTCACCAATCGAGCGGCGTTCGAGAAAAGCAAAGTAACGTGACAGAAGTGACTGACGGGTGTGTTTTGATTGAGGGTTCATGGAGTAGAGGCACCGTGTGCTACCACGGTAAAAAGCGTAATGCTTATAGAGTGCTCGAAGTGAAGGTTGACGCTATGTATGCGTGTCAACCAGGGGTTAGTAAATCACCGTCAAGATAATGCTTGCCACTAAAAAGGTTGCAAGGACAATCGCTGCACGAAAAAGGAAAAGTTCGCTACCACGTCGTTTGTGGAAGGTTGCACTAAAGTTGTCACCGCCAAAGGCGCCGCCAATACTCGATCCGCGCTGCTGTAAGAGCACAGTAGCAATAAAGAGGACGGAGAGGACGATCTGCGCGTAAGGCACAACAGTCATAATTGATTCCATGCGGGCTAGAATAGCAGAAAAGGGGCATTTCGTAAAGATGGGTGGGGAAAGGAATGGTTTGGCTTCGTGGTATGAAAAAGCGCGCAGCCAGGGGCGTCGCGCAGTGGTTAGGGGAGATAAAAAGCTCTTACGTTGATGTGCCCCGATACTTTAAGAAACGGGTCGCGGGAGATTTGGAATCCAATCGGCAATTCACTTCCTGTTTTGAGTGTGGCATGGAGTCTGGCACTTAAACGCAAGCAGATAGTATGCGTCGTTTGCTCATGCGTGAATCGAATGACCACGTATCGTTCGCCGAGTTGGTCAGCGTCTTTGGTCTCATGAAGAGAGACTACCGTCGCTGTCGCTGTGTGCACCTTTCGACCACGAAACTCTCCCATAAAGAACATCTCGTACATTCCCCGCATGGGGTGATGGTAGACAAGGCTCAACATGCCGCCCATCTGGAGGATACCAACGAGCCATGCGTACGGCCTGGTGCCGGTGTAGCTGGCATAGATACTCCATACGAGAACACCGACCGCTGTCATAAAGCTGATTGGGACCAGTGCGGTACCAATCACGCCACTGCCGAGGGTGTCGCGAAATTCTTTAGTGAGGTACCGAACGAAGGTTATCGGTTTGATGCTGTCCATCGTATGCACTCCTCTCTTGTAACTATGCTACCTCCGCGCACTATAGGGTACTGGTGCGAAAATTGCAATCGCTCCTGTGCGCGGTATAATACGCCCGCATCGGTCACGAAACGTGACACTCTGTTTGTACGTTTGTGCGATGTGCCGTTATTAAACTGGTTTATCTAAATGTATTCGTATATATGTCAGACGTAGCAATCAAGCCATTGGGAGACAGGGTAGTGGTTCGACCACTCACTGACGCAGAAGCGGGTACCGTCTCAGCTTCGGGAATTATCATTCCTGATTCAGCCAAGAAAGAGAAGCCTGAGCAAGGTGTCGTCATTGCGGTTGGTGCCGGTAAATGGGATGAAGATGGAAAGCACCGCCTTGCCATGGATGTAAAAGTGGGAGACCGTGTGGTGTTCTCGAAGTATGGATTTGACGAAGTGAAAGTGAATGACACGGAGTACTTTGTCGTAAGTGAGAGCAATATTCTTGCAATTCTTGGGTAGTTTTATTCGTATCTAATTCTAGAGCATACATATGGCAAAAGAAGTAATTTTCGGAGAAGAGGTAAAGAAGAAGTTGCAGAAGGGTGTTGATACCGTTGCAAATGCCGTGAAAGTGACCCTTGGTCCGCGTGGGCGCAACGTGATGCTCGATAAGGGCTACGGTGGTCCAACCATTACCAATGATGGTGTTTCAATTGCGAAAGAAATCACCCTCAAGGACAAGTTTGAAAACATGGGGGCGGAAATCATTAAGGAGGTGGCCACCAAAACTAACGACCTTGCCGGTGATGGAACCACCACTGCTACTGTGTTGACGCAGGCCCTCATCAATGAAGGCTTGCGACAGACCACCATGGGCCTCAATTCAATGGCGGTACGTACCGGTATGGAGCACGCAGCCGCTGACGTGGTTGAAGCACTTAAGTCACAGGCTACCGCTATCACCACTACCGCAGAAATCAAGCAGGTAGCTACCATTTCAGCTGAAAACGAAGAAATCGGCGCCAAGATTGCTGAAACGATTGAAAAGGTGGGGAAGGATGGTGTTGTAACCGTAGAAGAGGGTAAGGCATTTGGTATTGAAACTGAATTCACCGAAGGTATGGAGTTTGACCGCGGGTACGTCTCGCCGTACATGGTCACCAACACCGAGCGTATGGAAGCAGAGTACAAAGATGCCGCCATTCTGATTACCGACAAGAAAGTCACGCTCGTGTCAGAGATTTTGCCGCTCCTGGAGAAGGTAGCGCAAGGTGGCAAGAAGGAACTCGTGATTATCGCAGACGATATCGATGGTGAGGCTCTCACTACCTTCGTCGTTAATAAACTCAAGGGTGGCTTCTCAGTCTTGGGTATTAAGGCGCCAGGGTACGGTGATCGGAAGAAGGAAGTACTGCAAGACATTGCGGTTCTCACGGGCGGTCAGGTAATCGCTGACGAGCTCGGTCTCGATCTCAAGACTGCTGAACTGGCACACCTCGGTAAGGCGAATCGTGTCGTAGCGACCAAGGACAGTACCACGATTGTTGGTGGCGTTGGAACCAAACAAGCGATTCAGGATCGCATGAAGGCGCTCCGAGCACAGCTTGAAGATACGTCATCGAAGTTTGATAAAGAGAAGTTGGCAGAGCGTATCGCAAAGCTCGGTGGTGGCGTTGGTGTAATCCGCGTTGGTGCTGCAACTGAAACTGAAATGAAATACCTCAAGCTCAAGATTGAAGACGCTGTGGCTGCCACCAAGGCGGCGATTGAGGAGGGAATTGTTTCAGGTGGTGGCACAAGCCTTGCGAAGGCTGCGGCACACGTCGAGAAGAACCAGCTCGGAAAGAAAGATCTCTCAGCCGAAGAAGTTGTTGGCTACAACATTGTCCTCAAAGCACTTGAAATGCCGTTGCGACAGATTGTCGATAACACTGGTCGTGATGAAGGTGGCGTTATTGTGCAGAAGGTGAAGGAGATGGGCGGTAACGCTGGCTACGATGCGTCGAAGGGTATCTTGGTGGAGGACATGATTAAGGCCGGTATCATTGACCCGGTCAAGGTGGAACGCGCAGCGGTGCAGCACTCAGTGTCTGCCGCAGCTATCTTCCTCACCACAGAGGCAGCGATTGCCGATTTGCCGGAGCCAGAGAAGATGCAGATGCCTGACATGGGCGGCATGGGTGGCATGATGTAGTTTTCCTTCGTGGAGCAAAAATCCTACCAACTACTGGTGGGATTTTTTGTTAATAAAGAAACAGAGGAAATATTTGTACGCTATACTGTGACTATTGCGTATGCAGGAAGAGCTTACAATCATTTCTTTTAACGTGGGACTAACACGACTTACGTTTATTCCCTTTAAGTACAACTTCGTACCCATGGTCGCCGAGCGGGTGCAGCTCGTACCGGCTGCTCTCAAAATGCACACGGCAGACGTGATTTGCTTGCAAGAGGTTTTCGAGAACCGACTTTTTAAAAAGCTTAAGCATGAGCTGTCGGACATGTATCCGTATGCGTACCACGACAATAAGGGGTGGAAACTATTTAACAAAGGTCTGGCAATTTTTTCTAAGCACCGATTCGAGCATATCCATGAGATTGGGTTTAAAACGGTTGGTATTGAAAAGTTTGCCCACAAAGGAGCCTCGGTGATTCGGTTTATACAAGGCCCGCATACGGGATTGGTGCTCGCTAATGTACATTTTCCTTACGGTGGGTATGTTGGTAATTCTCAAGCTTTTGCGCCAATAGTTGCTCTGCGGAATAAAATGATTGACCATCTCCATGGCGTCTTACGTGAGGTTGGTCAGCAGGTAGTGATGGCTGGAGACTTTAATTTTGGTCCCACAGTGGCCGAGCAAAACTATGAGTACGTACTGTCGCTTGGGTACACTAACCTCACCAATGAGGAAATCACGTGGGATCCAAAAAATCCTATGAATCGACTCTTTCCGTTCGCACGACCTCACTCCTTAGACCATATTTTTACCGGGACACAGTTCATGAAGCGAATTACCCATTTCAAAAACGAAGTCCTGTTCAAAAATCCCGTTACGCTTAAAAATGGAGCAGAAATTAATCTTTCAGATCACTTTGGGGTACTAGCAACGCTGCGGTACTAATTGCAGGTACTTTTACAATAGAAAAAGTGCGCATCCATAGGATACGCACGGGCGTGGTCACTTCACGGCAACAACTTCGTTACTGTGGTGCTCAGCTTTCATGTTGAGCAGGGTAGCAGCAATCAATTCGAGCGTCTGCCAACACTGGGGCGTGATGTGTTCGGCCACGGCAGCCAAAGCGTCGATGTAGTCAGCGGCGGAGAGAATCTCCCGCTGACGGTGCTGCCCACCAAAGTCAAACGTAATGCCTCCGGCAGGTGATTGCTTTTGGCCTACCTCGACAATCGAAGCGAAGCGTACCATAGCCCGCTGAATCAAGATGACTTCATTGGCAAGTCGGCGATTAAGCCGGCGACAGCTGTCAGTTTTGGTGCCGTTGTGGCAGTAGAACTGATACAGCTCTTTGAGGTTATTGTACTTCGAAAGAACACCCAGTGTCTTCCCGTTAGGAACTCCTTGAACGGATCGCAACATGGTAGGGTAACTCCTGATTTTTGCCCGCCTGACTTTACTATTTTGAGCCACCTGCGTCAACGGGAGTTATTGCGCGGGCTGACCTCCGTGGTATAATTTAGGCATTATTCTAACGGTATATTTGTTATGACCACCTGGATTATCATTGGAGCGATTGCCGCAGTAGCGCTCTACGCTATTTTTACTTATAACAACTTCGTCAAGTTGGTGCAACGCACAAAGGAGGCGTGGGCCGATATCGATGTGCAATTGAAGCGCCGGTATGACCTTATTCCAAACTTGGTGGAAACGGTTAAAGGGTACGCTTCACACGAACGAGAGACCTTTGACGCAGTCACCAATGCACGCGCTGCCGCTACCCAGGTGCACGTTGACCCAACTAACATCACCGCTGAGCAAATCCAGGCTATGGCTGGTGCTGAAGCAGCCCTCGGTGGCGCTCTCTCGAAGCTCTTGGCAGTAGCTGAAGCCTACCCAGACCTCAAAGCTAGTCAGAACTTCTCGCAGCTCCAGACAGAGCTTTCAGATACCGAGAACAAAATCCAGGCGGCTCGTCGCTTCTACAACGGTAACGTCCGCGATCTCGCGATTGCGCTCCAGTCGTTCCCGAGCAACGTCATCGGCAACATGTTCGGCTTTAAAGAGATGGAATTCTTTGAACTGGAAGAGGGAAGTGTTGAACGAGAGAACGTCAAAGTTGCATTTTAAAGAGTCAAAGAAAACGAGCACAGAGGTGCTCGTTTTCTGCAGTAATTATTCGAAATACTATAGCTAACTTTTCAAATCACCATGTCCACCCCTGTCACTATTAATGGTAAGCCTATGGGTCGTATCCGCGCTGGCTGGCTCCTCTTTAAAGAAACTTGGCGCTTCATGATGCTCGATAAGGAGCTTTTGTGGATCCCCGTCCTCTCACTGATTGCAAACATCTTCTTTTTTGGTGCGCTCGTGGCGGCGATGATGTTTATTGCGCTTGGGAGTGCTACAGAAATCCCCGAAGATTCACCAATCTGGCTCGGACTCTTGTTTGTGGTGTACGTCGTAGGTGCTTTTATTTTGGCGTTCTCGCAAGCCGCTATTGCACACATCGTGTACATCAGGGCGCAGGGCGGTAACGCTACGCTCAGTGAAGGGTTGCGTCGCGCTGCTTCGCATGCACTCTCGCTCTTCGTGTGGTCCCTTATTACGAGTACCGTCGGCATCATCCTCCATATGCTCTCGGAACGGTCACGTCTTTTTGGGCGTATTGTAACGGTGGTGCTGGGTGCGGCCTGGAATGTGCTCACCTACTTCGTCGTTCCCGCTATGGTTATTGGTAATCAGTCAGCCTTTGCAGCCATCCCGCAGTCGGGTCGCGTCTTTAAGGATAGTTGGGGAGAGACGGCCGTGAGTAATGTATCTGCTTCATTTATCTTTATTGTACTCTTTATTGTGCTGACTCTTTCGGGTATAGGTCTTGTCGTTCTGGCGCTCGCGTATGAGATTGTTTGGCTGGCCATTATTCTTTTGGCTATCTACTTCGCTGCCTTCATCTTCCTCATGCTCGTGTCATCTATCTTTGGCGGCATCTTGAAGACGCTGCTCTACATCTATGCGACCGAAAAAACTGTTCCAGCCTCTTTTAACCGTGAACTCATCGAGAGTATGCTTGTGCGGAAAGGGGCAGCGGTACCCTCGGCAGCACCGATGAGTAGTGTGGTGTAAGTCTGAATTCGTCTATGGCAGAGTCAAAACAGCCGGAGCAACATTCAGGGAGGGTGTACTACAACAAGCTTGTTCGTGATGGTATCAAGACAAAGATAGAAAAGAACGGTGAGGCGTGTGAGATACGCGTGATTAAAGACGCAGCAGAGTTTGAGCAAGAGCTTTTAAAAAAAGTGATTGAAGAAGCTGGTGCCCTAGCACGAGCGACTTCGCGAGCGGAATTCATCGCTGAGTATGCCGATCTCATGGTGGTACTCGATGCACTTACCGCCGAGCTGGAGATTGCGCCCGCCGAAATACAAATAGCCCTTAAAGAAAACATTGAGAAGAAAGGTCTGTATACATTACGGCACTTCCTCCACTGGTCTGAAGCGGGGAAGTATCACGGCAATGAAACACCTGAAGGGGTAGCGAAATAGTCCCACACTGCTTCGTGCGCTACGTACCTGGTACATGGAAAACCTTGACAGTTTTGGTATACTCTACCCATGACAACGTTATATACCCATCAAGGCAGTAATATTCGTAAAACGTGGTTTTTAATGGCCATGTTCTTAGCGATTGTGATAGCAGTGGGCTACGCAGTTTCTTGGTACCTCGGTGACTCAAGTATTCTCTATATCGCTATTATCTTTGCCCTTGTAATGAATGTCGGGAGCTACTGGTTCTCGGATAAGCTTGTTCTCAGCATGACGCACGCCGTCCCGGCCGATCCTGTGGCGCACCGCGAGCTCATCAATATTGTTGAAAACCTCTCTATCACAGCTGGTCTGCCAATGCCGAAGGTGTACGTCGTGAACGACCCATCACCAAACGCGTTTGCGACGGGGCGTAACCCCGAGCACGCAGTGGTCGCTGCTACTACTGGCCTACTCCAGATCCTCAATCGCACAGAGATAGAAGGTGTTATGGCGCATGAACTCGCCCACGTCGGGAACCGCGATATGCTCGTGATGACCGTAGCGGTCGTACTCGCTGGCTTTGTAGCTATGCTCGCTGACTTCTTCATGCGAGCGATGATGCTCGGTGGCGATGATCGCGCGAAGTCACCGATTTTCCTTGTTGTAGCGATTGTGGGAATCATTCTGGCACCAATAGCCGCTCAGCTCATGCAGATGGCGGTCTCACGTCGCCGTGAGTACTTGGCCGACGCCACTGGTGCACTCTTGACCCGCTACCCAGAAGGCTTAGCTTCAGCGTTGGAGAAAATTAGTGGACACGCCCGCCCTATGCAGTCAGCGAGTCATGCTACCGCCCACCTCTTCATTAGTGACCCCTTTGCCGGAAACGGTCGCCGAATTGCACAGAAAATTGGTGGTCTCTTTCATAGTCATCCACCTGCAGAAGAACGTATCAAGCGCCTGCGCGAGATGGCATAGTAGGAACAACCAATAGATTATATACAAAAAGGCCCCGAGCATGCTCGGGGCCTGGTGCGTCAGGCGAGGGTGAAATAGCAGTTGGAGCGCCGCAGCGTGGTGTCAGGCTGTACGGCTGCAAAGCGCCTTTGGTCATGCAAGGAGAAGTCCTGTTTGCTGACCGTAGTCACAAACGAACGCCGCTTACGCCTCACTTTGATGATGACCTTTTCACCGTTCACTTCCGCCACCTTGATGCGGTCCGTTTCAAAAAAGATGTTGGGATTCAATGCTGCTCGTTTCATCGTCGGTTCTCCCTTGTGCTGGTAACTTTGCAGTACACTACTGAAAAAACATCATTTGTCAACAAACCGCCCACGGCTCCATGAGGTGCCGTGGGCGGTTTGTTGTACGTGTCGCCAGTAACTACGCCTCCAAGTCTTGCAAGCTTAAGTTCCCCATATAGTCTGCTTTACCAATCCCGACACCCATCATGCGTAAGATGCTGTAGGCAGTTGTAACATGGAAAAAGAAGTTGGGGATAGCGTGCTCAGTCAGATAGTCCTGTGCGGTAAAGAACTTACCGGGGAAGTACTTAATCTCAATCTTGCGCTCTGAAGCAGTGGCAAAGCTCTCTGCCGGTACACTCTTCATAAAGGCTAGTGTCTTTTCGATACGTGCCTGAAGGTCGGCAACAGTAGTTTCCGTGTCTTCCATCACTGGTGCTTCGATGCCGGTGAGGCGTGCTACACAACCTTTAGCGTTGTCGGTTGCAATCTGCACCTGGCGGAGGAGGGGAAACATATCTGGTGCGAGCTTTTGTGAGAGCATGTCAGCTTCGCTCATGCCAGTAGCGGTGGCGTGTGCCAATCCCTTTTCCAGCAATTGGTCGAGGTTTTGAAGCATGCGGCTAAATACCGGTACCGTCATTTCGTAGTAGGGGTTTTGCATAAACGTATATTAATGAATAGGGGTCTATACTACCATGCCTCCCTACACCAAGCTCGCGAGCTTTCGCACGGTGTTCACGTTGCGGGCGGTCATATTTTTGTACACGGTCGTACCAATAAACTTTCGCATACCGCTCTTGCTGTACTGATCTTTCGAAACGTTCCATATAAGCGCACCCTTGGTGTAGATGATAGCGTCAACATCTTTCGTGTGTGCGATGAGTGTCCGTGTTTTTGGGTTGTCGTAGGTATCGCGCAAGAACAGAATGTCGGTTTTTTGGGTGGCGTTATTCTGCCAGTGACTCGGTACTGCCTTGGCAATTCGTCTGAGCTCTTTCTCGTTTTTGATAATGACCGTGATGGGGAAGTCGAAGCGTTTGAGGAGGGCAAGCTCAATTATATTTTGCAGTTCACCAGCATCAGTCGGTGCTGTTTCAAAGAGCACATTGCCTGAATTAATGTACGTTCGCACGTTTAGAAAGCCTAGCTTCATCAAGCATTCTTTGAGTGTCTCCATTGGCACCGTACTGTTGCCTCCCACATTTATACCGCGAAGCAGTGCCAGATAGGTCATAGTGCGAAGAAGTATAGCAGATGCCATCCGTAAAGTTTTGGCACAGTAAAACGGCTCATTTTAAGAAATGAGCCGTTTAGGATAGGTAGTTAGTTCGAGAGTGTATCTATGAGGCGTTGCATAAGCTGTATTTCAACCGTTTGGGTTTCGATAATGGCTTTTGCCAGGTCGGTAATCTCTTGGTGCTCAATGTGTGGCGCGACACTCTTGGCCATCATTATCGCTCCCATGTGGTGCATCACCATGTCTTCAAGGAAGACTTTGTCGAGTTCTGCTCCACGGAGGGTACTGAGGTCACGCATCATTGGCTTGTACGCGTCAGGGTTTTCGACGTACGCAGTACCGTACCATGATTGGTACCAGCCTTTCATGTCGGCAATTTCTTTTTCTTGCGCCACAATGATGTCTTCTGCGAGCTTCTTAATTTCCGGCGTTGAGCCACCGCGAGCCACTACCTCCTTAGCGGTATCGACCGCTTCCTGGTGGTGGGGAATCATGCCTTCGAGGAACGCTCGTTCACTCTCGACCATCATGTCGCTGTGGTCCATGCCGCCCATCATGTGCATGTCGCTGTCGGTACCACCGTTACTCATGAGTGAGCCGTCGGGCATGCGGTGCATGCCTGCTGGGACGTCCATATCGTGCCCTGTGTGGTGTGACTGGTACATGCCGTGAGGCGTACCCCAGAGTGCATACCCAGTGGCTAGTCCCGCAAGTACAGCCACAATTACCACAACTATAGTTGATTGATTTTTCATGGTTACTAGAAGTTACTAGAGTAGTATACCTCGGTTTGAACTTTGGTTCAGTATTTTGCGGAGGCGAGAAGATTTGAACTTTGTTTCCAGTGCTCTGCGGAAGGGGCGGGATTCGAAACTTACAGTTTCAGTACACCTTGTCACTATTTTGTTCGTTCCTCACAAAATAGCAGGCAAGGTCTTCGAATCCCCACGCACAAGCTCCCAGCTTGCGCTCTCTCACCTTGCTCACTTCGTTCACTGCGGAGAGAGGGGGTCGGTCACGAGTTACTAAGTATTATTCATCGCTTCGCTCTTCAAATACTAAGTACTCTCGACCCCGTCGCGCCGGCCCAAAGGGTCCCCGGCTTGCGCCTTTCGAATCCCCCTCTCACGCGCAAAATACAACAAAACCAAAGCGCCAGCTTTGGTTTTGGTATTTGCGGAGAGAGGGGGATTCGAACCCCCGAGGAGCTTTCACCCCTGCCGCCTTTCCAAGGCGGTACATTCAACCACTCTGCCATCTCTCCTTAATATAAAAATGTGACGTCAGCCATCATACCGTACTTGTGTGTTGACTGACAACGCATCGGGTAAGGGTGGTATATAATACCTCTATGCGTGGAACTGACTTAGTACTGGTTGTACTCACTTTTTTTACCGGAGTCTTTTTTGGTGCCTATTTATACATCACCGTCTATGCACCAGAGTACCGTGAAAGTGATGCGCCTGTAGCTGTTGAAGACACTGCCTTTTCCCTTATGGGGCAGCAGTATGGCGGGTGCGATAGGCTCTTGCAGGTGTGTGACTCATTTACCCTGGAAGAAGATCGCTCGTACACCTTTGCGGCTGGCTACGTGCCGAGCGAGCCAGCGCCAAAGGACGTAACGGGTCGCCTCGATCGAGAAACTTTCGATGCGCTCATTGCAGCGGTCACGGAGACCAATCTTGCTCTCCTTGAAGATGAGCGCGAAGAAGCTGCCTGTGCCTCGGCGGCCGATGCCAACGATTACCGTTACCGCCTTATTTACGAAGGTGAAGAATTCTTCTTCGATACCTGCAGTACTCGATTTACCACGTCAGGTCTCGCGACTGTGTTTGCGCGGGTGTGGCCAGAGGTGACCGAAGCGCGTACCGTACTCGATGAGGCGGGTGACGTAAACCTAGGCGAGACCGTAGAGTCGTTCATTGATGACCAGTTTAAGTATGATGATGAATAATTTCACTATGCCCACGATTGTCGCCGCACGAGGGAGGTACCTTGTGGTAGCTATTTCTATGGCTTTTGCCCTGCTCGTTTTGCCACAGCTTGCTCTCGCCTACAACGTTGTCATGGTGACGCCACCGGATGTGGATTCCTATACCACCATCGATGCGCCTGAGCTTGAGCGCGCCTACTACGGTGATCTGCTTGGCTTTCCTCAGACCTACCGCATAGTGCTGGCGAGTTCTAGCGAAGTTACTTTTCAAATTGCCGAGCCAGATATCGAGCAAATGTACGGGCCAGTATCAGTCATTGTTGTGCGTGAAGTTGAGCGTGGGGTAGAGGAGGTAGCTAGGCTTGATGCGAACGCTATCGGCGAGGTTACCGAACGCGTTCATTCGACTGGTGATTCCTACCGCCTCGGTGAGCGATTTACAGAAACGCTTGAGCCCGGTACCTACCTGATTGAGGTAAGTAATGGTGATAATCTTGGGAAATACGTCATTCGCTTTGGGACCGAGCCATTGCCGGAGAGCTTGGGATACATTGGTACCCTCAAGCAGATATACGCTATTAAACAGTTCTTCGGTAAGCCAGCGGTAGCCGTGCTTCAGTCGCCGTACTACTACGTACCGACTATTCTTCTTATGGTACTTCTGTTCGTCTGGTACCGTCGACGTATGAAACTAGCCCATGCTTAAATTGATAATTATCGTTGTCGCTGCAGCCGTTTTTATTCACTTTGCAACACCAGTTTTTAAGCGATTTGAGCCTGGTTATGAGGAGCCGGTTGCCTGCACCATGGACGCCAAGCTTTGTCCCGACGGAAGTGCGGTGGGGAGGAGTGGTCCTGCGTGTGAGTTTGCTGCCTGTCCGTAATTATTGACAGACAACCATTACGTTGTATTTTGTAGCTAGGTAGATCTTTGAAAGAGGTGCTCAAGTGGAACGTGTACTCCGCGTAGTCGACGATTTTGTGTTTGATACACCGAAGGTGGGGATTCAGACGCTTGCGTCGAAGATTGAATACTTCACGTCGGTGCGACCGACAGCCGTTGCACGATTGATGTTCGTTATTGCGGTTGCGTTGACCGTATGGGTATTTTTCAACGAGTATCAGCTACATCAGCAGCCGCTCAGTTTGGTATGGATTGTTGCTTGGCTTGCGCTTGGATACAAGATGGTGGGCAATACGTATGCCTCCGAGCGAATTAATAAGCCTGGGTCGCGAAATAGTTGGCGGGTAAGTGACCGTTTTATGACGCTTCGTGTCTTATCTCTATACCTAGCCTGTCTGATGCTGGTGGTGTACGTGCGTTCATGGCAACTCGACCTCATTAATATGACTTTTGTTGCCCTAGGAACATACTTCGCGTCGTGCGATCAGTTGCCGCCAGGAGAGCGGTACCAGTTGCGTAAAAAGGTACTTAATTGAATGCGGTGTAGGTCGGCCACAAGCTATGCTCATAGTATGAGGCTTGAAGAGTAGTCGAAGTGAACGATAAAGGCCACCCATGGGTGGCCTTTTTTATATCGTAATCATACTGCGTACGTAAGGTGGTGCTCCGTTACTGTATTCCTAGTTTTGAAAGGAGTGTTTTTACTTCTTCGTCTGTGAGCTTGCGGTACTGGTTTGGCTTCAGCTTGCCGACCTCAATATTGATGATGCGGACGCGGCGGAGGCTCTCTACTTGGTAACCAAGCGCAGCGCACATGCGGCGAATTTGGTGCTTCTTGCCTTCGGTGAGGGTAATCCGGAACTTAAGCTTGCTTTGACCTACTGGAGTCACTACTGCAGGCTTCGTTTTGTAGCGCTCAATCTTTACCCCTTCAGCCATGTGCTTTAAAAACCAGCCGTTGATGACCTTGTCCACGGTCACTTCGTACTCTTTTTCGTTACCAGACTGGGGATCGAGCATTGGCCCCGTGATACGACCGTCGTTCGTGAGAATCATGAGCCCTTCGGAGTCTTTGTCGAGGCGGCCGATAGGGTAGATGTTCGTGAGGTTGTAGTCCTTCCGCATGCGGGTGGCAATATCGGTTTCGCCCTCTTCTGGGGAGTGGGTGATAATCCCGCGACCTTTGTAGTAAGCCAAGTAGATTTTTTCCTTCGTTTTGTCGGCCACAACTACTTCGTCACCCTCAAACACCTTGGTACCAAGCTCTGCTTTGATACCATTAACCCGTACCTTGCCGGCTTCGATGAGTGCGTCTGCTTCACGACGAGAAGCGATGCCCTGGGTAGCCAGGTATTTATTGAGTCGCATTGGGAAATCCATAGTCCGGCCATTCTGCTATTTTTTCAACAGTTTGTCAATACATTTTCTGTCCGCCTATTGCTCTCGAACCCAAACAGACACAAGTTCGAGTTCGGATCTCGAACAGTTTCGATTAGTGTACGGTAAGACAAGTTCGAGATCCGAACTCGAACTTTCGTACTGATGAGTGGTAAATCAGGCAGCTGTATGGTACTAGTGAGGTATACTTATATTGAACTTAATAAAATAATGTAACCCTTCTACGTATGAAGAACACGAAACGAACTGGTCATTATCTGGCTGTCCTTGGTCTCGTCATTTTTAGCTTGTATGCCTTCCTTTTGCTGCCGAGTGCAGGCAATGCCGTCACATCGACCACTGTTGGTGAATTACAAGTCACCCTGGTCCCTGTTGGTACCACTGCTGACCAGGAATACCTCGACATTGCCTTTGATACTCCGGCGATGGCTGGCGGTATTAATATGAATGGCTGGACACTTCAGGTGGACGGCACTGTGGTTGAGGAGTTTGTCGGTACAGTGCTCGCATACGGAACACCAATGCGGCTCTGTAGTGAGAGTTCACTACTGCTTCCGTCATGTATTCCAAGCTGGACTGGCGAAGTATTTCCTGACAGCGGGGCCGTGGTCACGCTCGTGAGTGCGGAGGGGGCTGTAATGGCTACTGTCACCTACGCTGCAGTAGCTACCTCAGTGCCGGTCTACGAAAGTTTTGGTTGGCAAGAGGAGCTCTACGCGAAGCGTGATCAGGTCCAGTACTGTACTAGCCGTGATGGTGTGGAGTACAAGACCAGCAAGGAGCAGGCGGTGAAGGTGGTTGAAGGAATCAAAGGGCGCGCTGTAGTCACGCAGCAAAGCATTGTCCCAGACTTCTACTACCGCTTCGATGGCGCTATTAGCTACTACGGAGGCCAAAACTACGACGCTGCTGGTCAAACCAAGCTGGCAAACGGCTGCATCTAGAGGGAGGCAGGGAAGTGAAGGAAGTATGAAAACAACGAAAACGGGCGGGAGCTTCGCTCCCGCCCGTTTTACGTTTACCCAAGGCTCTCCTAGGTGTAGAGGCACAATACCCCCTATGGTTTGCCAACTGAAGAAAGCTGTGGCGCTATTGCGTTTTTCATCTCAAAAGCGTACACTATTTGGTAATACGTTATGTATCCGTAACTGCCCTTGGCGGTTTATGGTCGTACGTGGTGGGGAAATTTATAATACTTATCCTAAACGAATTTAGCACTATGAACACGTTTACTTCATCAAACCGCCTCGCTGCCCGTTTTGTGGCTGTGCTTGCGGTCTTTTCTTTATTAATGAGTATGGTGCCAGCGCAGGTGTTTGCAATGCAGCCAG
>JACCED012306028.1_pt1 | contig 24502 bp, 24 predicted proteins | sample 7455021 | NCBI WGS metagenome assembly JACCED01 (sample SAMN15323456, study PRJNA562643) | freshwater metagenome | isolation source: river surface water | place: USA:Blue River Watershed | collected 2017-08-19
CAGCGCTGGCCAGAACAGCTGGATGTGCGCAGTCTTACTGACCGAACTCCAACTGTATTTCTATCTAGAAAGCCACCGTTTCAGGCGTCTTACGTTGGTACGGACAACGTGAATGCGGGAAAAATTGCGGCTGAGCACCTGTTATCGCACGGACACAAAGAACTAATTTTGATGGGCGGTAGTGCCGGAAGCTCAGCCTTCGAAGAGCGAAAGATCGGCATCATGGCGGCCATCGAGGCTCAATCTGACCAGTCCGTCGTTTTCAGTGAAATGCAATTCACCCCCTCTCGACTCGAGGGCTACCGGAACATGCAACAACTTATGGGCTCAAGAAGCACGCTGCCAGCAATCGTCGCCTACAACGATTTGGTGGCTACTGGTGTTCTTAGCGCGGCAAGTGAGCTTGGGTTGACCGCCGGCAGAGATTTCTCAGTTATCGGAGTGGATGACATTGAAGAAACTAAATTCACAAACCCTCCGCTGACCACGGTAAACACTCGCCCTGTCGAGATTGGTGCGCAGGCGGCTATCGAACTTGAACGCTTGATCCAAAACAACGTAGAGAAAAGGACATCAACTTTGATTCTTCCAAACAAGTTAATTGTCCGAGGCTCTTGTGGCTGTAACGGAGGTATTTAGTCAATGAGATGGGCACTAATCGGTGCGAGCGACATCGCCGAAACAAGAGTAATCGAAGCGCTTCGCAAACGTAATCACGAGGTGGTTGGCGTACACAGCAGCTCAGCGGAGCGAGGCGCTGCGTTTGCTTCTCGTAATCAATTGGAAAAACACACCAATTCACTCGAAGAATTACTGAGTTGGGACATTGATGCCGTTTACATCTCAACAACTAATGAGCTTCACGCTCAACAAGCAATAGCTGCGGCAAAAGCTCACAAACATATTCTTTGTGAAAAACCTTTGGCAATGACTGCTGCGGATGCTGAAGAGATGATCGCAACAGCCAAAGAGAATCACGTGGTTCTGGCTACCAATCACCACCTTAGAAATTCTGCGAGGAATGCAGCCATCAAGGACTTAATTTCCAAGGGTGCGATTGGAAGAGTTCATTCGATGCAGGTGAACCATGTGGTGTCTCTTCCAGAGAGACTTCGTGGCTGGAGGCTAGCTAATCCAGAAAAAGGCGCTGGCGTTATTTTGGACATTACCGTTCACAACCTTGACCTTGTCAGATTCTTGCTAGGTGAAGAGATGGTTTCAGTGGTTGCAGTTGCATCAAACGACGGATTCAAAGCGCCCGGAGTTGAAGATGAGTCCGTTTGTATTTTTACCACGGAGTCTCGCATCCTCGTGACTACTCACGAATCATTTAATGTTCAGCATTCCGTGCCAAGTCTTGAGGTCTTCGGTTCAGACGGAACAATATTCGCCACTCGGGTGCTTTCTCAGGATCCAGTTGGCGATGTGTATTTGAGAACTAGTGCGGGTGAGCAAAAAGTCGAAATCACTCCACAAGAAAATCTCTACACGACTCTTTTAGAAAAGTTTGAATTGGCGGTTCTCACCGGCTCCAAGCCTGCATCAAGCGGAGAAGACGGCATGCAAGCTGTAGTTGGAGCCTTAGCAGCACTCAAGTCCGCTGCTGAGAATCGAAGAGTTTTGTTGGAGGAAGTTAAGTGATTAACAACTCTGCGCAACACATTGGAAGGAACGTGCCAGTAATTAGCGCCCGCGAGGCGGTCGAGGCTATTCCGAGCAACGCAGTAGTTTCTATCAGTTCGTCGAGTGCCCTAGGTTGTCCAGATTCGGTTTTAGCCGCACTTGGCGAGCGTTTCGATGCGACCTCAGAGCCAAAAAACCTTACGTTTATTAGCCCAATAGCCGCGGGAGACATGTACGGGGTAAAGGGCATCGATCATGTCTCTAAGCCCGGGCTTATTTCGAAAATTATGGCGGGGTCATATCCAAGCGGCCCTTCCTCCATGGAACCACCGAAGATCAGGCAATTGATTGATCAGAACCTGATTCAAGCGTGGAACTTACCAAGCGGGATCTTGTTCCAGATGCACAGAGCGGGTGCAGCGAAGCAACCAGGCGTTACATCAAAGGTTGGATTAGACACATTTATTGACCCGAAGCGGCAAGGCGGGGCAATGAACTCTGTAACGCCTCGCGATTTCGTTTCGCACCGAGAGGAACAAGGCGAGGACTATCTTTACTACCCTGCGGTTAGGCCAAACGTAACTATTCTTCGTGCAACGTCAGCTGATGAGCACGGCAACCTAACATTTGAACACGAGGGATCACCGCTAGGCGCACTCGATCAGGCCTACGCATCTCACAACAACGGTGGGTATGTGATTGCTCAAGTCAAGCGCGTAGTCAAGTTCGGGGATCTTCACCCGCGAGACGTCAGAGTGCCGGGAATTCTGATTGACGCGATTGTGGTAGATCCGAACCAACGTCAAACCACCATGACTGATTACGACCCTGCGCTTTCCGGAGACAAAGTAGAAAACCCCGTAGCAGTCGAACCGGAAGAAAATCTAGAGGCGGCAATCGCTGTCAGGGCTGCAAAGTTCTTACAGCCTGGCTGGACGATCAACTTGGGCTTTGGAATATCAGCACTTGTCCCAGCTATCGTTTCAAAACAGCAAATTGGACCGAGCCTAACCTGGGTTATTGAGCAGGGAGCGGTAGGTGGAACTCCACTAACTGGATTTGCTTTTGGATGCGCTAGAAACCCCGATGCAATCATGCAGAGCGTTGATCAATTCACTCTTTTGCAAGGCGGAGGATTTAACGCAGCTCTACTTTCATTCTTGGAAGTCGATCAATTCGGCAATGTGAATGTGTCCAACCTTCCAAGTCGCACCCACGTAACTGCGGGAGTGGGTGGATTCGCAGATATCGTCTCGAACGCACCGATTCTAGTTTTCAGCGGCTACTTTAATGCGGGCAAGAAGGAACTTGCGTTGTCCGGAGATCAACTGGAGATCAAGACCGATGGCAGTGTTCCCAAGTTTGTTGAGAATGTCTCTCAAGTCACATTCAGTGGAGCCCGCGCGCTAGCGCAAGGACAAAGGGCATTCTATGTAACAGAGCGATGCGTCTTGGAGCTCACAAAGCAGGGCCTGACCGTCGTGGAGATAGTCAAGGGAGTCGACCTGCAACGCGACATTCTCGACAAGGCTGCTTTCCCATTACTTGTTAGCGACAAGCTGGTTACCGTGCCACTTCAGACTAAATATGAGGTGAGCAATGTCTAAATTCCTTGAGTTTGAAATCCAGGGAGAGGTTGCTTCCATCACCCTTAATTGGCCTGAGAAGTTGAATGTGCTTAACATCGAAACCCTAAAAGAACTCGATTCACTTTTGTTGTCGATGTTTGAGCGTCAGGAAGTTAGAGTCCTAGTTATTACCGGCGCGGGTGAAAAAGCCTTCTCAGCCGGAGCTGACATCGAGGCTTTCTCCAAGCAAGACCGAGAGAGCGTTCGTGACCTTTGGGTTCCATTGGGGCACAGAATTCTCGATGCGCTCCAGCGGATTCCACAAGTCACAATCGCTGCCCTCAATGGTTCTGCATTTGGTGGGGGGCTAGAACTTGCACTGGCCTGCGATATCAGGGTTGCGGTCGCAGGCAAGCAATTTGCACTTCCTGAATTGAGTCTGGGAACTACTCCTGGCTGGGGCGGGACATCAAGAATTGTTGATGCTATTGGACTGTCAAGATCAAAGTATTTGATTCTTTCCGGAAAGAGGATTTCCTCTGAAGAGGCACTTGCCTGGGGCCTGATTCACGAAGTATTTGAAAAGGAAAGTTTCTCAGAAGGCCTACAAGACGTAATCGCCAGCCTGCTGAAGGCTTCGCCCACTTCGCTGAAGCTAGCCAAGAAACTTCTCAATGCAGGAGGAGTTGGCATTCAGTCTGAGGTATTGGAGTCGCTCTCTGGATCGGTGACTGCGACTACTGAAGATTTACGCGAGGGCATTCGAGCTTTTAAAGAAAAAAGAAAACCTAAATTCGAGGGAGCATAGGACTTGGACAAAATACCAGCGTTCAATTATCAACTATTGATTGACGGAAAGTCAGTCGAGAGTAAAAGCGGCAGTCGGTTCGACCGCGTTAGCCCAGCTCATGACAAAACAGTAGGCTCCTACGCTGATGGTGCTATCGAAGATGCTGACTTAGCAATTAAATCTTCGAGAAAAGCATTTGATTCCGGCCCCTGGCCAAAGTTAAGTGGTGCGGTGCGCGCGCGACACATTCGAAAAGTGGCAGAGCTAATTGAGCGCGACCTAGAGAAAATCGCACTCGTCGAGGTTTTGGAAAGCGGGAAGCCAATTTCACAAGCCAGGGATGAAATTAAGTCCTCCGCCGAACTTTGGTACTACGCGGCAACTTTGGCCCAGCATTCCTATGGTGACGCACACAATGCAATTGGAAATGACTACCTAGGCCTGGTAGTGCGGGAACCAATTGGTGTGGTTGGTGTAATTACGCCTTGGAACTTCCCTTTCCTAATTGCGAGCCAGAAAGTCCCTTTTGCGATTGCACTGGGTTGCACAGTAGTAGTGAAGCCAAGCCAGCTGACCTCCGGGACCACCGTAATTATGGGTGAATTGGTTCGCGAGGCCGGTATTCCTGAGGGCGTTATGAACGTTGTAACGGGTAAGGGCGTAGTTGGGTCTCGGCTATCCGAGCACCCGGATGTTGACATGATTACATTCACCGGTTCAACACAAATTGGAAAGAAAGTTATGGCCGCCGCGGCCGGGACAGTAAAGAAGGTTGAGCTCGAGCTCGGGGGCAAGAACCCGCAGATCATCATGGCTGATGCTGATCTTGAGGCAGCCGTAGACGCCGTGGTTTTCGGGGTTTACTTCAACCAAGGAGAATGTTGTAACTCCGGAAGCCGAATCATTGTTCAAGACTCCATAGCTGACGACTTCCTGGCTCGTGTTGTGGAGAAATCAAAGCGAGTAAAAGTTGGGGACCCACTAGACCCAGATGTTTTGGTCGGCGCAATTGCATCCAGCGATCAGCTACAAACCATCGAGCGTTATGTGCAAGAAGGCGTCCAAGCCGGCGCCAGCCTCGAACTTGGCGGCACCAAGCTAGATTCAAAGGCTGGTCGCTACTTTTCTCCGACTGTATTCGGAGGAGTGACAGAGGGAATGTCAATCGCTAAAGAAGAAATCTTTGGCCCAGTGTTGTCAGTTCTCAAATTCTCCACAATGGATGACGCGGTCAGAATCGCCAACTCCACGCTCTTTGGACTTTCTTCTGGAATATGGACCGCGAACATTAATTCTGCGATGACATTTGCCAAGGCAGTTAGGTCGGGCACCGTCTGGATTAACTGCTGGATGGATGGCTTCCCTGAGATGCCGTTTGGTGGTTTTGGAGAATCTGGAATCGGTCGCGAGCTCGGAAGGCAAGCAATTCAAGAATTTACGGAAACCAAGACCATAGCAATTCACACTGGAAGCAGGAGCATGTGGGTCAAGTAGTCGCTAATAAATTTAGACTCGACGTTCCGCAAGAACTATTGGGTCTAGCAAACAATGCCATGGCAGTTGTGGATGCCAAGGTTCGCAAACTAGTCACAACGGACCCGGATTTCTTTCCCATGTTTACCGAAAACGGTAAGTGGCGCCACGGTAAAGAAGCGTGGACCAATTGGTGTGAAGGTTTCCTAGCGGGGCAGATGTGGATCTTGTCGCGGCACCTGGACTCGGCATATTGGAGAAAAAACGCCGAGCACTATTCCTTGCACCTCGAGCCGAGACAATTTGACACTCAAGTGCATGACCTTGGTTTTACTTTCTGGCACACCTGGAGAACTTGGTTCTTGCAAACACAGGATCCAAAGTTCAACGAAGTTGTGGTTCAGGCGGGTAAGACGATGGGCCTTCGATTCAACGAAAAGGCCGGCTTCCTGAGGTCTTTCTTGGCTGAGGACAGCACGTTTATTGACATCATGATGAACGTCGGCATTGTCTTCTACGCTGCTATTTCCTCGGGCGATGATGAGCTTTTGGCCAAGGCTCACACCCACTGCATGCAAACCAGACGACACCTCATCAGGGGCGATGGCTCGGCAGCTCACGAAGGAATCTTTGATCTGAAGACAGGTGAATTCTTGCGCCAAACCACCCAGCAGGGATGGAGAGACGACTCCTCATGGGCGCGTGGCCAAACCTGGGCACTATATGGGTTTGGGACTTGCTATGCACTTACAGGTGAAGAGAAGTATTTGGAAACTGCTATAGCGTGTGCGGATTTTTACATCGAGCGAACACAGGACGGCTTTGTTCCACCAAACGACTGGGAAGAGAAAAACCCCAAGCAGCGATATGAAAGCTCTGCCGGAGCAATTGCGGCCACCGGGATGCTTCAACTAGCAAGGCTAGTCTCAGACGAGGAGCTAGCTAGAAAGTATTCGAGTTACGCATTTGGCATTCTTGAGAAACTTTGCTCGAGCGAATTCTTATCTCAGAAGGATGATGACTGGGACGGTGTATTACGTCACGGGAGCTATCACGAGACTAAAGACCTGGGTGTTGATGAAAGCGTTATGTGGGGAGAGTACTTCTTCACAGAGGCACTTGACAAAGTTCTCGGAGGAGATTGGCTTGCAACAAATAGATAAAACAAAGGATCCGTCGCTCTTTGAGTTGACGGCTATGAAGGAAAATAAGGAGAAAAAGTGAAATTAAACAATTTCGTAAAGTTCACTGCAATCTCATCGGCAACCCTTCTGCTTCTCTCTGCTTGTGCAGGGGGAACTGAAACTGCCCCGACCGAAGAGCCATCCGCTGACACAGCAGCTGGCGCCTCGGGCGAAGTTGAGGTTTTTTCGTGGTGGACTTCTGGATCTGAGGATGCTGCTCTGCAGGCCATCTTTGGTTCAGCACAAGCTAACAACCCAGACGCAGAGTTCATTAACGCTGCAGTTGCTGGTGGTGCAGGAACCAACGCAAAGCAGGTTTTGGCAACAAGACTTGCTGGTGGCGATGCCCCAGAAATCTGGCAGACTCACCCAGGTGGCGAGCTTGGTGACTACGTATCACAGGGTGTAGTTCTTAGCCTGAGTGACCTATACGAGTCCGAGGGCTGGTACGACGTAGTTCCAAAGGCATTGGTTGACTCCATGACTTACGACGGCGAGGTCTACAGCGTTTTGACTGGTGTACACCGCGGAAACGTAATTTGGATCAACAAGAGCGCTATGGATGCAGCCGGAGTTTCTCTAGAGGGTGGCATTTCATGGGATCAGTTTGCTAAGGCAGCTGCAGCCATGAAGGCTAAGGGCATTGCGCCTCTATGCCTCGGAGACAAGGACATCTGGACCGCAGCTCAGCTACTAGAGGCCATCATCGTTGGTGAGGTTGGCGCTGCTGGTTGGGACTCACTGCTTTCTGGCTCTAAGTCATGGGCAGATGCTGACGTCCAGACTGCGGTTGAGCACTTCCTAACCGCTATGACATGGACCAACTCTGACCACAAGGCTCTTGACTGGACTGGTGCTGTTACCGGTCTAGCCGAAGGCACCTGTGGCATGAACGTCATGGGTGACTGGGCCTACGGTGAGCTACTTGTTAAGCACAGCAAGGTAGACAGCGAAGACTTCACCTATGCATTCTTCGGAAACGCAGATGACTTCGTAACCGTTGGTGACTCATTCGTAGTCGGCAAGGGCAGCAACGAAGCTGGTGGCCTAGCTTTCGCTAAGGCAATCATGGACCCAGAGGTTCAAATCGCATTCAACAAGCTAAAGGGATCCTCTCCTGTTCGCTCAGACGTTGATGTCAGCTCACTTGGTATCTACCAGCAGGGCGCATCTGCGACTCTAAGCAGCGGAAACAAGACCCCATCACTTGTTCACGGCCAGGCACTAGTTGCTGCAGCTGTTGGACAGGCTTACGCAGAGGCAGTAACTCTGCTACAGGCCAACAGTGATGTAGCTGCGTTCTCCAAAGCAATGGACAACGCAATCGCAAACAACTAGCAGCAATTGATTTGGTGGGAACCGAATACTTCGGTTCCCACCAAATCAAAAAATACTTTGGAGAGACTAATGAGCCTTCAGGCCGAAACGTCTAAATCAGGACGTAAATTCAAGATCAATCACGCCTTTCTTTTGGTGCTGCCAAGCTTTCTAATTGTTTTTGTTTTTGTTTACATTTTCATTCTTTACACAATTGGTGTCTCTCTGTCAGCGAACTGGAGGCCGGCGACACAGGACTTCACTCCGAATGAAGATTTGCTCAAGGTCTACGGGAGCCTATTTAGCAATCCAAGGTTCCAGGCTGATATCAGAAATTCTTTGATTTTTGCTGCGCTGTTTTTACTTTTCACTGTTATTGGCGGTTTCCTTCTGGCAGTAATGGTGAACAATATGATGCGCTCGAAGGCATTTTTCCGCGGAGTATTTTTGCTTCCTTATGCCCTGTCATTTATTGTTACCGGCGTTGTATGGCGCTGGATCTTCAACCCAGAGGCGGGTGTGAACCTGCTGCTCTACTACTCGGGGGTCTCGTCCATTTATGAGGGCATAACTGGCTCTCCGCTCAAACCCGAATGGCTCACATCAGGTGAAGTCGTGGGTGACATCAACGTCCTGTTGGTTCAAGCGTTTCCCCAATTTGAGTTCATTCAAACTCAATTGGGTATTCCACTGGCCCTGATTCCTGTGGTGATGGCATCTTCTTGGCAGTTGCTCGGTTTCTCTATGGCCATGTACCTAGCCGGTTTAGCTGCGATTCCTCACGAGGTAAAAGAGGCTTCTGAAGTCGATGGAGCCTCGGGATTCAGGTATATCCGTTCAATCGCAATTCCAATGCTTGCACCAATCACTGTGACCACATTGGTTATTTTGACCCACGTAGCCTTCAAGATGTTTGACCTGATTTACTCAATGAGCGGCAGTGGTGTTGGATTCGCAACCGACATGCCGGGAATTTTCGTTTATGAGTCAATGTATAAGGCATTGCTCTTCAACCAAGGAGCAGCGGCATCAATTGTCATGCTCTTGATTGTTTTGCTAATTGTGGTTCCTTACCTAGTTCGAACCAACCGCCAAAGAAGCCAGGAGGACTAGAGATGACTGCTCTTGCTAGCAACAAATTGAGTACCACTCCAAAACCCAGACCTAAGGGCCGGCGCTCGCGACTGGTTCAGCTGCTGATACTCATTCTGCTGCTTCCAGTTTTCGTTGCACCTTTCTATGTGATGATCATGGCCTCTCTGAAGACTCCAGAGGCAGCTGACGTTACAACTATGTGGCTTCCACCAAGCCCACTGTCTTTGGATGGCTTGTCCGAGGCATGGGGGAAACTGGCACCGAATTTTATAAATAGCTTCTTGATGGCGATACCTGCGACCATCATTTCTGCTGTTCTCGGGTCATTCAATGGCTATCTAATTTCCAAGTACACATTCCGAATGAGCAACTTGATGTTCACCTTGATGCTGGTTGGAATGTTTATTCCTTACCAGTCAATCCTTATTCCTCTGGTGTCATTTCTTCAGCTCATTGGTTTGTATGGAACCATTCCAGGCTTGATTTTGGTTCACGTGGTTTATGGAATTCCAATTACTACTTTGATCTTCCGTAATTACTATGTGGCCGTTCCAAAGGGAATCGTTGAAGCAGCTACTGTGGACGGTGCCGGAGTTCTAAGGACTTACTGGAGCGTCATACTTCCGGTGTCCATCCCTGGCTTTGTTGTGGCAGGAATATTCCAGTTCACCAATATTTGGAATGACTTCCTTTTTGCAGTGGTAACAATCCCAAGCCCAATTGTGCAGCCAGTTACAGTTGCGTTGAACAATCTCTCTGGTACACAAACCGTGAACTGGAACGTGCTAATGGCAGGTGCACTTATTGCCGCCTTGCCTACCGCCGTGGCTTATCTAACCCTTGGTAAATTCTTTATTCAAGGGCTGACTGCAGGCTCGGTGAAGTAGTGTCTGGGGCTGAAGTAGAGCGAGTTTCCTGTGACATAGCCGTCATAGGCTCAGGCATGGGCGGCGGCATGATTGCCCGAGCTCTTGCTGAGCAGGGCAGGGAAGTCAGCATCTTTGAGCGCGGGCATCGACTCCCTAGAGAAGCAGCCAACTGGGACGTTGCTCATGTCTTCCAACGCAGCAGCTATAAGAATTCGGAGAAGTGGCTAGATGCTCGTGGACGCAGCTTCCTTCCCGGGGTGCACTACTACGTGGGTGGAAACACAAAGGTCTATGGCGCCTCATTGCCACGTTTTAGAGAGTCGGACTTCAAAGAGTATGTGACAGCCGACGGTGTCTCACCTGCTTGGCCTTTTAGTTACGAGGAGCTCGAGCCCTACTATCTGAAAGCCGAGAAAGCTCTAGAGGTGCACGGTACCCCCGGGGGAGACCCTACCGAACCCTGGCGAAGTGGCGATTACCCCTATCCCGCTCTGCAGCACGAGGAAGCAATCGCGGAACTCTCCGAATCGTTCAAGAGACAAAACCTCCACCCTTATGTCATGCCAATGGGCGTCGATGTCAAAGCCGGAGGTAAGTGCATTCTTTGTCGCACATGTGATGGGTTCCCCTGTCAACTGGGTGCAAAAAATGACTCCGAGACCCACGGGGTAAATGTCGCCTTGCAGCACGGGGCCAAGCTTTTCGAGGGCATCAAGATAACCACACTTGAACACGATGAGTCGGGCAAAAAGATTGTTGCCGCCCATGGCGAATCTGCCAGAGGACCAGTTCGAATCGAAGCAAAGACTTTTATTCTCTCGGCTGGCGCGGCAAACTCTGCCGGAATTCTCTTGAGATCCAAGTCAAAAATGTTTCCTAATGGATTAGCAAATTCAAGTGGCTTAGTAGGAAAAAACTGGATGGTTCACAATGCAACATTCGTAATTGCGATGAACCCATTTAAGAAAAATCCTACGAGTTTTCAAAAAACGCTCGGTCTGAACGATTGGTATCTAAACCAAAACCCAGCTAAGCGCCTAGGAAATGTTCAGATGCTTGGAAAGATTCAAGGCGAGATGGTTCGAGCCATGTACCCCATAATTCCAAAGTGGCTCGCCAAATTCATTACGAGCCACTCGGTAGATCTATACCTGGAGTCAGAAGACACCCCGAAGACCAGCAATAGGGTCGACGTTTCTGAGGACGGAACAATTGTTGTGCATTGGAAGGCGACAAATATGTCCGCCCATAAATCTCTCATCAACAAGACTCGCCTTGCACTAATTCGAGCCGGGTATCCCTTCGTGTTCACCAAGACGATGGGTATTGAAACCAACTCTCACATGTGCGGCACCTTGGTTGCGGGTAAGAACCCCAGCACCTCCGTTTTAGACGGCTATTGCCGAACTCACGACCTAGAAAACCTATATGTCGTAGATGGATCTTTCTTCCCTTCTTCCGGTGCGATGAATCCTGCCCTGACTATTGCTGCTCAGGCATTTCGAGTCGCAAACGAGGCAAAACTGTGAAACACGCAGTCACTTTGGGTGAGTCAATGGCACTCTTTAGGCCAAAAGAGATTGGTCGTCTCGAGACCAAATCCGAGACAAGACTTGGATTCGGCGGCGCTGAATCAAACGTGGCAATTGGACTTGCAAGGTTCGGGATAGAAACAACTTGGATTTCTAGAGTTGGTGCCGAACCACTGGGTCGGCTCGTAAGAAACGGAATACGTGGGCAGGGTGTGCACCTTCACATTGAGGAAGACTCCCAGCATCAAACGGGCATCATGGTTAAGGAGGAGACTCGCGAAGGCCTGGCCAAAGTTTTTTACTACCGAGCAAACTCAGCTGCTAGCCATATGAACTCCTCCCTGGTTAAAAGTTTCGACTGGTCTGGAACCTCGCTATTTCACTCCTCGGGAATTACTCAAGCTATTTCCGAGAGCGCCAGTGAAGCAGTTGGGACCGCCATAAAGTTGGCAAAAGCCGCTGGGGCGCTATGCAGTTTCGATGTGAATTACAGAAGCAAACTAATTTCTGGAGATCAAGCCAGAAAGAAGATCTTGGGTATTTTGAGCGATGTCGATTACCTGTTCGGCTCTGAGGCCGAGATTTCGATGCTCAATCCCGACAGCAAAGATGCCTTGTCGGCCGCTCTTGGAATTGCAGAGCAATTCAATTGTGTTGTGATTTTGAAGCGGGGCGAAAACGGGGCGGCCGCTGTGGCAGACGGCAAAGTTATCGAACACCGCGGAATGAAGGTAACGCCTGTAGATCCTGTCGGTGCCGGTGACGCCTTCGTGGCAGGATTTTTGGCGACACTTCTGAGTGATGGAAGTTTAGAAAAATGCTTGCAGGTGGGTCACGAATTCGGTGCCCTGAGCGTCTTGGCCCCTGGTGACTGGGAGTCACAACCTGAGCCCAATGAACTCTTCACAAACTCCGAGGATGTGTCGAGATGACTAATTCGGGTCAAGTCTGGGACCGCTCAAAGGCAATCAAAGTTGGTGAATTGCTAGTAGAGCAAGGAATGCAGCGAAAATTGACTTTGGCCGTTGCCGTTTTTCTTGATGACCAGCGCGTGTACCACTATGCCCTAGAGGGCACTTCATCAGAAAACGATCTTTGGATTGATAGAAAACGCAGGACTGTTGATCTTACGAAGATGAGTTCCCTGGATTATCGACGTTCCATTCTTGCCTCTGGAATTTCGGAGGAAATGTTGCCCCTTACTGATGGCTTGATTGCAATCTGTGGCGGCGGGGAGCCTCTAATCGACCACACCGGGTATCGCGGTGTCGCAATAGTGTCGGGTTTACCCCATCTGGACGATGCTGAAATGGTTCATGCCGCCGTTTTGGCTATTGCCGAAGAAGAGGGGATTCACTAGTGAGCCTTCTCAAAAAAATAATCCCAGTAGTAGTGATTGATAATGCTAACGATGCTGTGAAGTTGGCAGAGCTTTATCAAAATGCGGGAATCGGTGCGATAGAAATTACGCTTCGCACAGAAAGAGCACTCGAGTGCGTTCTAGCAATCAAGCAGGCGAACCTAGACATTGAAGTAGGGGTCGGAACTGTTCTGGATCTCTCGCAAGCAAAAAAGGCTATGGACATGGGGGTCGACTTCTTAGTCTCACCCGGGGCCACATCAGAATTACTTGACTTTGCAAGTGGCATCAGCATCCCATTCCACTTGGGCTTCGCGACGGTATCGGAAGGCCTTGTGCTTCGCCAGAGCGGCATGACGACCGGAAAGTTTTTCCCGGCGGAGGCGGCTGGAGGCGCATCCTTTATCCAGGCCCTGGGCGCAGTGCTTCCTGGGTTACAGGTCTTTCCTACTGGTGGAATCCAGCTTTCAAATCTCGCAAAGTACCTGGACTTAGGAAACGTTTTTCAAATAGGAGGTACTTGGTTGTCTCCTAAAGATTTGGTGGCTAAAGCCGATTGGAGCGCCATAAAGCTGACCATAGATGAAACGAAGCAATATCTAAATAACTACGAAGGGAAAAATAATGACCGTTGAGTATGACTACGTCATCGTCGGTGCCGGTGCTGCCGGTTGTGTTGTCGCAAATAGATTGAGCGAGGATTCCGACAATTCGGTTTTGCTGCTGGAGGCAGGCGGGCGTGACTGGAATCCACTGATTCACATGCCAGTCGGCTTCACTAAGCTGACTACACCAGATGTGAACTGGGGGTTTGCTACGACACCTCAGCCCGAAATGAACAATCGCGAGATGCACTACCCACAGGGTAGAACGCTAGGCGGAAGTACTTCAATCAACGCAATGATCTACATTCGTGGTCACAAGAATGACTACAAGGAATGGGAGCGTCGCGGCAACAAGGGCTGGGGCTACGAAGGCGTGCTGCCCTATTTCAAGAAGTCTGAAAATAACGAACGTCTAAACAACGAGTACCACGGCATTGGCGGTGACATGAACGTCACCCAACAGCTGCAGACCAACAAGCTCACCAAAGCTTTTGTCCGCTCTCTCCAGGAACTCGGAATCCCCTTCAATCACGATGTCAATGGAGCAGAGCAGGACGGAGTGACTTTTTATGACGTCACTATGCGCGATGCGAGAAGAGAATCATCCTCCACAGCATTTTTGCGTCCAGCAAAGTACCGCAAGAACCTTACGGTTTCGGTTCGATCACAGGCGACGAAACTCATTGTTGAAAAGGGTGTAGCGGTTGGTTTGGAGTACTTGAAAAATGGAAAACCACAGGTAGTACGAGTCCGAAAGGAAGTAATTCTTTCCGGTGGTGCTGTAAATTCCCCAAGACTTTTGTTGCTTTCGGGAATTGGTCCAGCTGACGAGCTGAAGGCATTGGGCATCAAGGTTGTGCACAACCTTCCAGGTGTCGGCAAGAACTTCCAGGACCACATGGATGTTTACCTGACAGCGGAAACGGCTCCAGTTAGTTACAACATGGAGGATCGCCCGCTTCGCGCACTAAAGCATGGAGCCCAGTACGTGGCTTTCAAGACTGGACCGGTCACCGCCTGTGTTGCTGAGGCTGGGGCGTTTGTGCGTTCAAGTGACAAAGTTGCAAACCCAGACATCCAGATTCACTGTCTGCCTGCATATGTCATTGATCACGGTCGCATGAGAATTAAGGGACACGGTGTGACCATTAATACTTGCAACCTTCGCCCTAAGAGCATCGGTGAGGTGACACTTCGAAGCGCAGACCCAACAGTTGCACCCGCTATTAACCCGAACTTCTGTGGCGACAAGAAGGGCTACGACTGGAAGATATCCATTGAAGGTTACCGATGGGGTCGTCGAATTCTGCAAGCCGAGGCCTTCAAGCCCTTGATCAAGAAGGCTTACCTGCCTGACGAGTCTGTTCAGAGCGATGAGCAAATCAGGCAATACATCAAGCAGTGGTCCAAGACTGACTACCACCCAGTTGGTTCCTGCACGATGGGTAAAGATGAAATGGCCGTTGTCGACACTGAGCTCAAAGTGCATGGCATCAAGGGCCTGCGTGTCATTGATGCGTCCATCATGCCGTCATTGATTTCGGGCAACACACAAGCCCCATCAATCATGATTGGTGAAAAAGGTGCGGCGATTGTAAGAGCAGGGAAGCTGGTTTAACCTCTCTTCGAAACTCAAACTTATCGCGGGCCTTGATTAGCTCTTTGAGCACTTGAGGCCCGCGGAAGGTTTGAGCTAGTCCTGTTCGGTCTCTCCCATTGCTTCCCCTAGGTCATCGGCCTCGTCCCAGGATGTAACTAGGGCCCATCGGAAGATTGGACCTCGTCCGGATGAGTACCTTTCTAGAGAAAATCGCAAACCATCCTGAACGATTTTTTGGGCATCGAAAAAATCTTCCCCGTCTGCATTGGCAGTGATGAAGACCCTGCCCACTTCTCGGTCCCATCCAACTGTTAGTTCGCGAAGAACATCGGATTCCGTGTCGCGAAGGAATTGCTGAATTGCAAAGACCTCAGCCTCAACATCTTCAATTAAATCAAGATCTAGGACAATTTCCGTTGTCGTGTAAATTTTTGCCAAGGATTCCCCCTTCAGTGGCAGCAAGAAACATTAGGGTAACTACACTCTTTCTATAACAGTAGATTACTGATTAGTTTTTAGGATAAGTGATGAAGACGCAGCGGTTAGGTCACAGAACTGTTTCGAAAATTGGCTTTGGCTGCATGAATGTGTCATGGATCTGGGCCGACGGTGCAGCTTTAGATCCCGTCCGTCGCCTAGCCTCGGCCATTCCAGCCATACACACCGCTCTTGATGCCGGGGTAACGCTCTTGGATACCGCTGATATTTACGCCCCAACCTGGAACGCCTTTGGACACAACGAGGAATTTGTCGCAGAAGCCTTTCGCACCTGGAGCGGAACCAGTGAACAAAAGGCAAAAGTTGTAATTGCAACTAAAGCTGGTATTACGAGACAACCTGGTGAGAAGTGGGGTAGAAACTCAAGCCTGGATTACCTGCTTCGTGCCGCGGAAGCTTCAGCCGGAAGGTTGGGGGTTGACAAAATTTCGCTGTGGCAGCATCACCGCCTTGACCCAAGCATTAGCTTCGAGTCTCAATTTGAAAACGTATTGGCGTTGAAGGACCGCGGCATCGTTGATCAGATTGGCGTTTCCAACTATGACGCAAAGCAACTCGAGCTCGCGGTTAAGATTGGTGGTCGACCCGAAGAGGGCGGCGTTGTTTCAGTGCAGAACGAATTCAGTCCGCGTTACCGTCACGATCTTGATGTTCTCGAAGTTTGTGAGAAGTATGGCATTGCGTTTCTTCCTTGGTCGCCTCTTGGGGGAGTGAGAACCAAAGTAGAGACAGCAACAACAAGTGCCTTCGAAGAGGTTGCCGCCAAGTACTCAAGCACTCCTTACGCAATTGCTTTGGCCTGGGAAATGAAGTATTCCCCGATGGTGCTTCCGATTCCCGGTGCCACTCGGACCGAAACGGTGCTCGACTGCGTATCGAGCCTGGAGATCGAACTCACACAGGACGACCTCGAATACTTGAGCGCGAATCTCCCCGAGCAAGCTCCCGTTTCGGACGAACTAGAACCCAAGCCTCCCTACCGTTCCTAACACCTATATATAGGAGCGATTTATACACAGGAGTGACCATTCCCATTTTGGTATCACTTTGATACCATTAGGGTATGGCTATGACACTTCGACTAGACGAAACAATTGACGCGCAGCTAACCCAGGTTGCCGAGTCCAATGGGATCTCCAAGCAACAAGCGGTAATCGAGGCTATAGAGCAGTACCTAATCAGCAACCAGCAGAAGGTGATTGCCAAAGCAGCGTTTGATCTTGTTCTCCAGAGAGACGCGAAACTTCTTGAAAAACTGAGCGACGCCTGATGCTCTACCCCGACCTTGAGGTGTTCGTTGGGCAACTCAATCGAATTGGTCTACATGTAAGGGACGCTGGGCTTCTAGCTTCTGCTCTCGAACGTCCACAAACGACACTCTTCGGCGAGGACGCGTACCCAAGTTTCGAGCTAAAGGCGGCGGCCATGGTTGAATCCATTATCCGCAATCATGCCCTAATTGATGGGAATAAGCGGTCGGCCTGGTTTGCTCTGAACTACTTCGCGATGCTCAATCGCCGAGTTGTCGTTGCCCAGGTAGACGACGCCTTTTCATTCATCCTTGGCGTAGCCAACAAATCACTCAATCTCGAGGAGTCGGCGTCTTGGATTGGGAGACATTTACAAGAGTTCGGCACCTGAGGGTCCTGAAAAGGCCCTATATTTCGGGCCAGTTTCAAAAAACCCTTGAAAAATAAGGGCAAAACAACCCGCAACACGCCGAGCCCCTTACAAATAGCGGGCTCTAAGCCTTATAGGTTGTTTGGGACATCCCGTCACAACCGTCCAGGAGGACCATTATGAACAAGAGCGAACTAGTCGCAGCAATTGCTGCCGAGACCGGAGAGTCTCAGGCTGCCGTAAACCGTGTTATCGATTCAATGTTTGACCTAATTGGTAAGAGCATCAAGAAGGGCAACAAGGTCACCATCCCTGGTTACCTAAGCGTTGACAAGGGCCGCCGTGCAGCTCGTACCGGACGCAACCCACAGACCGGTGCAACCATTCAGATTGCCGCTGCAAACACCGTAAAGGTATCTGCAGGATCCAAGCTAAAGGCTTACGTTCAGTAAGTAAAAGCTTTTCAAAAAGCGGTGCTGGGGAAACTCAGCACCGCTTTTGTTTTGCCAGTTAGGGTTTTATCGTGAGCAATCAACTAAAAGCATTCAACTTTGTCTTTGCACAATTTGTCTTGCTTTTTCTACTAGTTGCCGCACCGCGCGATGATCAGGCTTATGGTTCATTAGATCCATTCTTGGGTTGGGTCGGCATCGGCATTATTGCTGCCGGAATATTGATTGTCGGGATTGGTTTCTTCGGTCTTGGTCGAACCCTCACCGTTTCTCCGGTCCCAAAGTCAGATGGTCAGTTAGTTACCTCCGGAATGTATTCGAAGGTTCGACACCCGATTTACTCAGGTCTACTTTTGTTAGCTCTTGGAATTGTTTTGGATGCCGGGTATTGGCCGCAACTGGTGCTTTTTGTATTTCTATTTGTTTTGCTAAATGCAAAGGCTACTTACGAAGAGGAACTTCTAAAGCAAAAGTATCCCGACTACAAAAAATACGCGGTTCATACACCGAGATTTATCCCGAGGATTGGTCGTTGAAAACCAACCTAAAAATATTTCTTCTAATCGCAGCTCTGATTGTTGCTGGATCAGTTAGTGCCGTTTCGGGCCTTTTGTTTGGTGGTGGGGCGGAAGCCTCTATTTATTCAGATCCAGGATTAGCTATTCGCTGGGGAACACCATTTGCCAAATTAGTTATGAACTTCTCAATGGCTTTTACCGTTGGCGCGTTAGTGTTTGCGGCCTTCGCGGCCAACACTGACGAACAAAAGCAAATTCGCAATTTTGTTTTTGTCTCGAGTGGCACATGGGTAATAAGTGCCATTGTCTATTTTGTCTTTACCTATGTAGCGGCTGCCAACGTTGCCCTTTCATTCACCGAGGATTTTTCTAGAGGGCTTTGGTTCTTCGCAACTGAGATTGAACTTGGAAATCTCTTGGCGTGGAACCTGGTGCTTGCGCTCTTGGTTTCAATACTTGCTTTGGCCTTCACCTCGCGCACATGGCTCGCCATTACAGCAGGCGTAGGGCTCGCGGCCCTTTATCCGCTCGCCGAATCCGGCCACGCCTCAAGCGATGTCGGCCATGCTCTCGCTGTGAATTCGATGCTGATGCACCTTGTGGGAATTTCAGTTTGGGTCGGTGGTCTTGCCGCGCTTTACCTTATTCGCAAAGGCAACAGGGAGATAGAGCTCACTAAGCGTTTCTCCACTCTGGCACTGATTAGTTTTTTGATTGTCGCAATATCTGGACTTACTGCCGGCTACATAAGGATCTATCAGCCAAGCGATTTATTTGGTGAATATGGACAGCTGCTTATCGGTAAAGCGATATTGCTTTTCATTCTGGGTGGCTTTGGATTCTTGCACCGCAAATGGCTAATCCAAAAGCTTGCAGCAGGAAAGAGCGCAGTCTTTGCTCGATTGGTATTGGTTGAGATAGCAATCATGGGGTTGTCAATAGGGCTGGGAACCGCGCTTGCCAGAACCGCACCACCGGTATCAGATAAAGAATTTGTTGAACCGACCGCAGCACAGATTCTCACCGGTGACCCGCTGCCGAGAGAGTTCACAGTTGATGCTTGGCTAACTGCTTGGGAGATAGACATTCTTTGGCTCACGGTGGCGGTGTTTGCAAGCTACTTCTATTTGTATGGGGTTTGGGTTCTCAGAAAACGTGGAGACAGTTGGCCGGTTGCAAGAACTGTTAGTTGGCTTGCGGGAATGGCAACTTTGATTTACGTAACTAATGGTGCTCCAAATGTTTATCAGGACTATCTGTTTTCCACCCACATGGTTGCGCACATGATTCTCTCTATGGCGATTCCTGTGATGCTGGTTCCCGGAGCGCCGGTTACTCTGCTGTCTAGAGCAGTTGCTGCCAGAAAAGATGATTCATGGGGCCCGCGCGAGTGGGTGCTTTGGGCGGTGCACACGCCATATGCAGCTGTAATTTCTCACCCGCTATTCGCAGGATTGAACTTCGCAATGTCGCTGGTGATTTTTTACTACACACCGCTTTTTAGATTCTCGATTGAGCAACACCTTGGTCACCAGTGGATGATTGTTCACTTCTTGATTACTGGCTATTTATTTGTTCAGGCACTAATAGGCGTTGACCCGCAACCTCATAAGCCTTCGTATCCTCTAAAGCTAATGATTCTGATTGGCACGATGGCTTTCCACGCCTTCTTTGGCTTAGGAATGATGAGCGACAAGTCGCTTTTGTTGGCGGACTGGTTTGGCGCCATGGGCAGAACCTGGGGCGATGATCCCCTGGCCGACCAGGCAATTGGTGGCGCTTTCGCCTGGGGAGTGGGCGAGATCCCGACGATTATCATCACGATTATCGTGGCTATCCAGTGGTCTAGATCCGATGATCGAGAGCGCAAGCGCTTGGACCGCGCCTCTGACCGTTCTGGTAACCAGGACATAAATGAGTACAACGAGATGCTCAAGAAGCTCAACGAGACTCAAGAGCGCCGATGATTATTGAACTCAGCGAAGAACAAAGAGCACTCTTCGAATATGTCGAGGACACCGAGAACCATGTCTTTATTACCGGGAGAGCTGGCACCGGAAAGTCCACCCTGCTCACTCACCTGATTGCCAATACCGAGAAGAGCTTTGCGGTTTGTGCTCCCACCGGAGTAGCCGCTTTGAATGTTGGTGGGGTCACAATCCACTCACTATTCACTTTTCCCTTCGGACTTTTGGGAGAGGTAGACATTGCAAAACATCTCTCTCGCAGAACCAGAGACGTGCTAAAGGCGCTGGACATGTTGGTGATTGATGAAATTTCAATGGTCAGTGCTGACCTGATGGATGCAATTGATCGTGCGTTGCGAATTGCAAGAGGCAGACGCAAGGAACCATTTGGTGGAGCACAAATAGTTATGTTTGGCGACCCATATCAATTGGCACCGGTTCCGCCATCAGATCCCGAAGAACGAAATTATGTAGCCGAGAACTATCGGTCAAATTGGTTCTTTGATGCTCACGTTTGGCAGGAAGCAGAGCTGGAGAGATTTGAACTTAGCAATATCTTTCGGCAGAGCGACGAGGGCTTTAAAGAAATCTTGAATGCAATTCGTGATGGCTCGGTAACAAGAGACATGCTGGAAGTTTTAAACCAAGCAGGCAATCGCCAACCACCGCACTCTGACGTAATACGTCTGGCGACGATAAACGCAACCGTGAACGCAGTAAACGCGAAGCGAATGAGTCTTATCACCGCGCCTGCAAAGAAATTCAATGCAACCTTCTCTGCCGATGCAGCGCGCATCTTCGGAAAGCAACTCCCGGTAGAGGAGATCGTGGAGCTGAAGGTTGGCGCACAAGTTATGTTTATCAAGAATGACGACTCATCAACCTTGAAAGCTCCTAATGGCGGAACTCTGAAGCGCTGGGTCAATGGCACCATAGGGCATGTTGTCGAACTTCCCTCCTCGGGTGGCGTTGTGGTTGAAGTAGAAGGCGAGACGTTTGAGGTAGGGCCAGCAACCTGGGAGAAGGTCCGCTACGAAGTCGAGGAAGAATTCGATGAGGCCACCGGCAAGGTCAAAGAGGTCTTGGTGCCAATTACCCTGGCTGAATTTAAACAAATACCACTGCGGTTAGCTTGGGCGGTCACCATCCATAAATCTCAGGGCCAAACCTATGACGAGGTTCAGATCGATATGGGAGCTGGAGCGTTTTCACCGGGCCAAACTTACGTAGCGCTCAGCCGAGTCAGATCACTAGAGGGCCTCTACCTCAATCGCCCCATCAATCTTCGTGACGTGATGGTGGATGAAGACGTTGTTCGGTTTATGTCTGGGGCTAAGCCTTTAGCCACCAGTTCAGAGCATCTGCCACCCTTCTAGCCCAGAAGTATTCCGAGTGTCCGGTCGCGGGGTAAACAGCCGCAACAAAATCCGCTTTTTCTAGATATCCCTTTGCACCTAACTGCTCAGCAAACTCAAGTTGCTGCGGCAAGTAGTCTGCGTCTAAGCCTTCGGTACCGGTGTCTGTCCAAATCCTGTGTGAACCAGCATTTGGAAGCTTGTCAGCAAGATGCTTCACCATCTCCGACTTTCCAAAGGTCCAGTGTGTGGAGAAACCGATTGCAGTTCCAAAAGTTTTTGGTCTTTCGGCAAGCGCATTGAAAGACGCAAGCCCACCCATACTTGAACCCATGATTACAACTCGAGATGGGTCTAATTTAATCGCGTAGTTCTCTTCTATGAATGGCAATATCGCATCAGCAATTAGAGAGATGTATGCATCACCTTGTGGCGTGCGATCTGGATGGAATATCGCTGAGTACTGCGGATCAAATGCATTCCAGGCTTCAGGATGATTCACTAAGAATGATTCTGGTGCAAGCTCAACAATCCTGGTTGGGTCAGACTTACCCCAAACCGCAACTACTATCGGCGGCTCTGCGCGCAAGTCATTCTTAATCGCACTTAGCACTTCCCAAGATTTGCCCAATGTTGAAGACTCTGCATTGAAAACATTCTTTCCATCGTGCATCACAAGCACCGGAGTTTGTGGGTGCCAAGTCTGCGGAGTCCAAACCTGAACGCGGTGCTCATCGAATTCATACTCGTCGAGTTCGCCACCCGCAAGAAATTCTTTGCGAAGTTTTAGCTCACGCATCGCCATGAAGAGCGGAAAAGTGAATGCAAGGGCCGTTACACCTGACAGCAAAAAGTAAAGCCAGACGCGCTTCATCTTTAGTCTGCGGGATTCGATAATCATGAAACCTGTAGCAGCGCCGGCAACAATCATCAAATCGAGCGAGAGAACCCAATCAACCGCAGAACCGAACCAGGCCCGAAGGTAGTCCTGTCCCTCAAAGGAAGCGATTGCGTTGAAATACCAGGCGGTGGCTAGGCCTAGAACAGCCAAGAGCAGATAAACCCGAGATCTAATTAGGTGAGTCTTGTGCACCCATGAATCTTCCCACCTTCTCTCAGGAATCTTTACAGCTGTTGTGGCAGTTTAAACAGATAGGCCCAAACAGCCTGGGTGCCATTTTGGCTCCGGAAAGAAGTACTAATGAAAAAGCGTCGCTGGGTCTGGGTAGTGCTGATACTGGCCCTTGTAGGTGGGGGTCTCACCGCCCTTGTTCTGCCGAGCCTGAACCAGGTTCCGGTCTATGAAACCTACGAAGTCAAAACCACCGAGGTGATCAAGACAGTATCTGCCAATGGGCAGTTGGCCGAGACTCAGCTTCTGGCGTATGGTCCCGCCGAAGAGCCAATCCTTATCTCTTCAAATGGCGAGATCAGTCAGCCTGCTCAATTTGGGGCCAGCCTAGAGATTGACTCCATTGCCGTTGAATTAGGCGAATCCGTGCAGGCAGACGATTTACTGTTCACCTACCTAAACCCACTTGGGCAAGAGGTTGAAGTAGTGGCTGTTGCCCCCGGAGTCGTTAGAAGTATCGACACGCTTGCCGGGCTGAGAACATCCGGCTCAGTGATGACAATAGGTAATGACGAACCTGTGATTTCGGTTTTTGTTAGCGAATACGACGCAGACTTGGTTGCTCTTGAGCAGGTTGTGAATATTGAACTAGATGCCATCAATGCGGAATTCGGCGGCAAAGTAATTGGCATTGGTCAGGTCGCTCAGTCAGTCAGCGGAATCAAACAGTACGAAGTTCTAGTTGATGTGAATGACTTGCCCGAGGGGGCACGCTTCGGCATGAGTGCAACAGCAGAAATCGAAGTTAAGCGAATAAGCAATGTGCTCGCAGTTCCAACCAATGCTTTAGTTGGAGACGAACCCTCCGTGGATATTTTGGTAACGGATGAAAATGGCAATCAGCAAATTGAACGAATGGTGTTGGAACTTGGTGAGTACGGTGACAGTTTCGTCGAGGTGATTTACGGAGTAGAGGCCGGAGATCTAGTTGTAGTGGGTATATCCGGTTCCATTCCAGCACCAATTAACTTTGGTCCACCACCCGGAGCACGTGAGAGTGCCTGAGCCTGTTGTCGAACTTTCTGAAGTTCGACGTGAGTATTTGGTTGGCGATCAGGTAACTGTCGCTCTTGACGGTGTTGATCTCAAAGTTGAGCGAGGGGAGTTTGTAGCAATCGTCGGACCCTCCGGTAGCGGCAAGTCGACCATGATGAATCTGATTGGTTGCTTGGATAGACCCAGTGCTGGAATAGTAAAAATCTCTAACGCTGCGACAAATTCGCTGAGTGACAATCAACTCACTGACCTTCGCTCAAAAGCAATTGGTTTTGTTTTTCAGCAGTTCCAATTACTTCCCAATACCTCAGCCCTTGAAAACGTGATGGCTCCACTTTTGTATCAGGGAATTTCAACCAAGAAAGCCAAGGAATCCGCCACCCAGATGCTTCAGCAGCTGGGGCTAGGGGAGCGCCTGAACTTCGACCGAAACCGGCTTTCTGGCGGGCAGCAGCAGCGCGTGGCAATTGCGAGAGCCCTGGTCACAAACCCGGATATCGTGCTTGCCGACGAGCCAACCGGGGCGCTTGATTCAAAGACTGGTTCGCAAGTGATCGAACTCTTGCACCAACTTCACCGCGAGGGCAGGACCATCATCCTGATTACTCACGATCTAGAGATTGCCGCCAGTGCACCGCGAAGAGTGTTCTTGCGTGACGGAAAAATCGAACGCGACGAAAGCGGTGTGAATTGAATTTCCTTGGAACCGCGCGTTTGGCACTGAACAGAATTTGGGCCACCAAGACCCGATCACTTCTGACCATGCTCGGTGTTGTGATTGGTGTAGCTGCGATTGTCGCTCTCACTTCGATTGTTGATGGTGCATCGCAAGGCATAAATAAATCTCTTGCGACACTCGGAACTAACCAGCTAAACATCACTGCTCTAGCACCAGACGCACTTACTCAGGCGGACGCACAAGCTCTGAGTGACTTAGACGACGTTGCA
>JACCED010185345.1_pt1 | contig 24490 bp, 9 predicted proteins | sample 7455021 | NCBI WGS metagenome assembly JACCED01 (sample SAMN15323456, study PRJNA562643) | freshwater metagenome | isolation source: river surface water | place: USA:Blue River Watershed | collected 2017-08-19
ACCGACGCTGACGTTCTCGGCGCGTGCAACGCAGTTGGCGCAGACGAACACGGGCACTCAGCTGAAGTGGAAAGCGACCGATGCCACTCGCTGTATCGCAAGCGGTGCTTGGAGCGGTGAGAAGCCGCTGTCGGGATTCTTCGACACACCTGTGTTAACCAAGGAAACTAACGATTTTGATCTAACTTGCATTGGTGCTAATGGCGAGGTGGCGCAGACTGTGACTGTCGAGGTCGTCCCTGCGCCATATGTTGAATTCGAGTTGAACAAAGCGCTGGTTGATCCATCTGGATCGGTCGATTTTGCCTGGGCATCTTTGTACGCCGATTCGTGTACTGCGACGGGCTTGCCTTGGGCAGGAAAGAAAGAACTCGCGGGTCGTGAGACGGTCACGGGATTCACACAGGGTGACAAAACGTACGTCCTTACCTGTACAGGCCCGGGTGGTAGTACCTCGGTCACGCAGAGGTTGGCTGTTTTCCCTGCTCCAAAGATTCTTTCTTTTGCGCCAGACAAGAGTGAAGTCTCGATTGGCGGATCCGCTAACTTATCTTGGGAGGCAGTCAATGCCACCTCATGCGTCGCCACGGGTGATTGGACGGGTAAGCAAGATGCGAAGTCCAAGCCTGGTGGTGTATCAACGGGATCGTTGACGAAAGGAAGTAACTTCTTTGGTTTGACCTGTGTTGGGGCTGGTGGTGAGGCTTATGCCGAGACCATGGTGACAGTCAAGGGGGCGCCCAAGCTGACGCTGTCCGTCTCGGAGTCGCTGATCGCCGTCGGCCGAAGCGTTACCCTGAAATGGCAGAGCTCCGAGGCAGTGCGTTGCGTCGCTGGTGGAAGTTGGAGTGGCGATAAGTCTCTGAATGGTGAAGAGACGCTTACGCCCATTGGTGCGGGTGCTTTCAATTACGAATTGCGTTGCGATAGCGCGCAGGGCGGCTTCTTCGATAAAAAATCGGTTGCTGTTGAGGTCGAGCAGCCACGTCTTTCGATCAATCCGTTGACGTTGGCCTTCGATCCGCGTCCGCTCGGCTCCGAGAGTAATCCCCGTGTTCTCAAAATAGAGAACATCTCGCGCGTTCCGGTTTCGCTCGGTGACCCGGTGCTCGAGGGAGATGCGGGTGATTTCCTCTTCGAAGATGCAGAATCGTGTGGTGAGGTCTTGGCGCCACTCACGGCTTGCTCGGTCAAAGTCTCTTTCCGTCCGAATTCCGGCGGCAAGAAGACGCTGCGCGCGACCGTGACGACGAGTGGATCTGCTACTCCCATTGTATTGACGTTCAGCGGCGAGGGTCTTGCGCCGAAGCTGGTAGTCAGCACTAATCGAATTGACTTCGGATCGATTCGCGTGGGCTCTGCAACGCCAGGCCAGAAGATCACGCTTAAAAACGAGGGATCAGCATCGGCTAAGATCGATGCAATTACAGTCTCGGGTGATGCGTCTGCGTTTGCGTTCAGCTCCGCATGTGCGCCGACAGTGGATCCCAACTCGTCATGCGATCTCACGTTCTCCTTTTCACCGAAGATTTCGGGTGAACAGCGAGCTCGTGTATCGATTACAAGTTCTGGCGGAAACGCCACCATCGACCTGCTCGGCTATGGGCAGGTGGCAGCTAACCGCACGGATGCGTTTTTGAAGTTGGATCCCGCGGGTGTCCGCGGCGTTGTGGCGACCATTGCGGGTTCCGGCCCGGCTTCCATCGATGGCGACGGCGGTTCGGCCCTGAAGGCGGGCATCTCAGAGGTCGGTGGCGTTGCTCTCGCGAATAACGGTGATCTGTTGATTGTCGATGGTGTTTATATCCGTCGTATCGATCGCGTAACGGGTGTCATTCGCAAGTTCGCTGGTAACGGATCGCAATTCTTCGATGGTGATGGAAAAGCAGCGCTCGCGACCGCTGTCGCTGCGGGTACGCTCGTCTCAGGTTCCCAAGGCGATGTCTACATTAACGGCCAGGCTCGCATTCGTCGGATCGATCCGCAGACGGGCTTCGTTTCAACGATTGCAGGCACGGGTGAGCCGGGCTTCTCTGGAGACAACGGTCCGGCAACGGCAGCCAAGATTCAGGTGGCCGATCTCGTCGTCGATGTCGCAGGTAATGTTTTCTTCACTGATCCGCTGAACGCGAAGATTCGCCGAATCGACGCTGCGACCGGTGTTATCACGTCTCTGTCGTTGACGGGCGTTCCGTCCGGCTTCTTCCCGACCACGCTTGCGGCAGGCCCGACCGGTCTGCATGTTTTCGATGAGGCAAACGCGCGGGTACTCCGTGTTGATCCAGCGACTCTGGCGCTCTCGCCAGTAGCGGGTAGCGGTGTGCGAGGCTCCGGTGGAGATGGCGGTAGTGCGACTGCCGCGCAACTGACTTACTTGAACGATATGGCCTTCGATGCCGCTGGAAATCTTTTCTTAGCGGATGGGCGTGTCGTTCGCGCGGTGCTCGCCTCGAGTGGGCAAATCATCTCGCTTGCTGGTTCAGTTGGTAACTTGCCGAGCCTAGATAACGGCAATGTGACGGCCTTGTTGCCGCTCGCGAATGGGCAGTTGCTCATCGGCGTCGACCGCGGCGATGGTTTCCAAATCACGGGCCGCCTCTACAACCTCGATATCGCGAACAAGATCCTCACGCCGATCGCGGGTCGTGCAGATCGCGCGGGTTTTGCGGGTGACAATGGCCCTGCGACCAGCGCTCGCTTCTACGCGCCTACAGGCATCAGTGTTGACGCACAGGGCACGATTTTCGTCGGCGATCGGTTGAACGGACGGCTGCGACGTATCGACGGTCAGACGAACGTTGTCACTTCAATCGCAACTGGTGCAGCCAACGAAAGTCCTTTCGGACGTCGGTATCCCACGTTCACTGCGGTTGCCCCGAATGGCGACGTTTATTACTCCGAGTGGCGCGGCCACCGGATCATGAAGGTCAGCCCGAACGGGACGATCTCCGTGGTCGCGGGTACCGGCGACGCAGGCTTCTCAGGTGATGGCGGCCCGGCTACCGCTGCGCGCTTGCAGACGCCGTGGGGCTTGGTTTTCGACGAGCAGGGCAACCTCTATGTCAGCACGACGGGTCGTATTCGCCGCATCGCGCCTGATGGCGTCATCACAACCATCGCGGGTTGTTGCGATGTGGTGTCTGAAGCCGTTGATCCACGCGATGGGGGTTTGGCGATCAATGCGTATCTGAACGGCGGCAACGCCGCTTTGGCGTATTTCAAGGGCAAGTTGTATTTGCAGGACGCCGCCAACGGCAACCTCGAGTCGCCGACCATTCGAGAGATTGATCTTGTAACGGGTCGAATTCGTCGGATTGCGGGCAACGGACAGAACGGTCAGTCCTTGGCGAGCGGGCTCGCACTGAGCTCACCACTGGGGCAAATTTTTGGTCTAGCAGTTGACTCGATCGGAAATGTGTATGTTTCCGAGACGACGAGTAACCGAATCAGTCGTATCAATCCGACGACGGGAGAGATCCGCGCAGTAGCAGGCGGTCGTCTCGGCTACGAAGGTGACGGTGGAACGGCGCTGGATGCGGCGGTATACACCATTCAAGGCATGACCTTCGATCGTCGCGGTAACTTGTACTTTGCCGATCGAACGAATCACGTTATTCGAGTCGTCCTTTGCGCCGCACCGCCTGTTGCAGGTGAGGTGTCTGACTGCGATCCGCCGTCATCGAATAGCCCAGTTCGTCGTGCATTGCTGCAGTGGAATCAGGTCGGAGTCGATCAGTGTGAGGCGATCGGAGCGTGGTCAGGTCCGCGCGCAACGAGTGGTGCCGAGTGGGTGCCTGTTGCGACATCGGGAGAGCAGTCTTATGGGCTGCGTTGCACTAAGTCTGATGGCTCAGTGAGTTTGTTCGAGAGCGTGCTCAACAGCGGGGTCGTCACAAGTCGTCCCGTCAAGAGCGCCAAACTGGAATCCGCATCTCTTTTCTTTGGAGAGGTTGCTGTCGGGCAAAGCGGCGGGACCCGTACGCTGCGTGTAACCAATTCCGGTACCAGTGCGATCACATTCGATTCGATTCGCTTGATCGGGTCTGGGTCCATCTCGTTCACGAGTACTTCGTCATGTGTTGGTCCGATCGTTGCGGGCGGTAGTTGCGAAGTTCGTCTGACGTTCTCGCCGAAGGCTTCGGGCGAGCAGCTAGCCCAGATCGAGATCGCCAGCGGTTCTTTGAAGCTGTTGGCAGCGTTGTCCGGCAACGGGGAGATTTCTGCGATTCGTGATCAAGCCGCGTTGAAGCTCGCGCCGACCGCATCACGCGGCGCCATCGCAACCTACGCTGGCTCGGGCCCGGCTGCGATCGAGGGTGATGGCGGCCCGGCGTTGCGTGCAGGCATCGCGAATATTCGCGGTCTTGTCACTGATTCAGAGGGAACAATCTATATCGCAGACGATGATTACATCCGCGAGATCAGCACGAAGGATGGTTTGATCAATCGTTTAGGCGGTAACGGCGAAGCAGCCTTTGATGGTGACGGTCGTATAGCTCTGCTGACGTCAATGTCACCGCGATCGCTCGTGATCGGTCCGCAGGGCGAAGGTTACTTCCTCGACGATGCCCGGATTCGTCGCATCGATGGCAATACTGGTGTTGTGACGACAGTCGCTGGCAACGGTACGCCCGGTTACACGGGTGACGGTGGGCCAGCGGCCGCTGCCGCCATTCGGCCATCGACATTAACGATCGATCCAAGTGGTAATCTTTATTTCTCTGACCCCTCGGCTCGTGTGATTCGGCGAGTTGATGCGTCTTCGCGCATCATCACGACGGTCGCATTGGTGAACGCGCCGCAGAACTTCACGCCTGGCGTATTGGCTTTTGGACCTGGTGGTCTACATGTATTCGATGAAGTCGGTCTCCGACTCCATCGGATCAATGCTGATGGATCTTTGACCGCAGTACTTGGTACCGGCTCGAACCAATATGTCGAAGTCGGTAGCACACCTGTGAGTACTGGAGTCGGCTTTCTGGTCGACGTCCGTTTTGATCGTCAAGGATCTCTCTATTACCTTGATGCCGCGCAGCGCAACCTTCGTGTCATCGCCAATTACGGTTCGACGGAAGCGAGTGCGCAGCGTGTCGCTTGGGTCGCTTCATTTAACGATCTGGGTAATCCGGTCGCCTTCGACCTGCTCGGAACGAGTGCACTAGCCGTTGCCATCAATCAAGGCGATGGCTTCCAGATGGTGTCGCGCGTCTATCGTGTCGACTTGTCGACTCGCGCGATGACTGCCATTGCGGGCCGTAACGATCGGGCGGGATTTGGTGGTGATGGCGGTGCTGCCAATCAGGCCAATCTGTACGCACCGACGGATGTCTCTGTTGATACTCAGGGAAATGTTTTCATCGGGGATCGTCTGAACGGTCGGTTGCGTCGTGTTGACGAACGTTCCGGCGCTATTTCGTCACTGGTTTCCGTTCCAGTGCCGATCGCGGGTTTGCAGGGACTTAATCGTTACCGAGGATCGCCAACATTTACTGCCGTTGCGCCAAATGGCGACGTGTATTACTCCGAGTATCGTGCTCACCGCGTCATGAAGGTGACCCAGGGCGGGGTCGTATCGGTTGTCGCCGGCACCGGAGAGGCGGGATTCTCGGGTGACGGTGGCTTGGCTACGGCCGCGAGATTGAATACCCCGTGGGGACTCGTATTCGATGATCAGGGCAATCTATACGTTAGTACCAGCGGGCGTATTCGTAAGATCGCACCGAATGGCATCATCACGACAATCGCCGGCTGTTGCGATCTGGTAGACGAGCCGCTGAATCCGCGTGACGGTGGTCTTGCGGTAAACGCCAATCTCAACGGCGGAACCACCGACTTGGTCTACTACAAAGACAAGCTGTACCTGCACGATGCAGCGAACGCCTCTTACGAGTCGCCCGCCATCAGAGAAATCGACCTTGTGACCGGACTCATCCGTCGTGTCGCAGGTAATGGTCAGTTTGGTCCGAGCAATACATCCGGCCTAGCTTTGAATTCACCGCTCGGCCAAATATTTGGCCTCGCGGTCGATGCGTCTGGGAACTTGTATTTCTCCGAGACTACCAGCTCGCGAATTTCGCGTATTGATCTGCGTACGGGCGAAATCCGTCCGGTCGTTGCGGGTCGCTTGGGCTTCGAGGGTGACGGAGGCTCTGCTACCCGTGCTGCCATCTATACGCCACAGGGTATGGCATTCGATCGTCGCGGTAATCTCTACTTCGCCGATCGCAGTAACCACCGCGTACGCGTGGCTCTCTGTGTGGGAGCACCGGCCGCGGGAGAGCTCTCCGATTGCGATCCTGCAGCGGCGCTAAGTGCGAACCGGCGTGTTCTTGTGCAGTGGAATCAGACGAGCGCTGCAAACTGCGAAGCTGTTGGCGCTTGGAGTGGTCCGCGTGCGACCAACGGAGCAGTTTGGGTTCCTGCCAATGCGACCGGTGAGCAGAGCTACGGCCTGCGTTGTTCGCAGGCAGACGGCTCCGTCTCTCTGCTTGAGTCGGTGGTGAATGGTGCGACGGTAACGGAGCGCGTCGGCAAGAGTCTCAAGCTTGAGACGGCAACAGTATTCTTTGGCCCAACTCCAGTTGGTCAGACTTCATCCTCGCAGGTGCTCCGCATTCGGAACACTGGTGCTGCCGCCGTGTCCATCGATACGCTGCGATTGAGTGGCGCCGCGAGTGCCGCATTCACGGTCTCCGGTAACTGCAGCAATGTGGCTGCTGGTGCGACTTGTGATCTGACGGTGACCTTCTCGCCGAAGGCCGCTGGTGAACAGACAGCAAGCTTGGAAGCGGGCAGTGGTTTGCTGACTGTTCGAGCCAACTTGACCGGTAGTGGTGAGGTGGTCGTTCCGCGCGATCAGACATTCGTGAAGGTGGCGCCAATCGCGCAGCGGGGCATCATCGCGACCGTGGCAGGCTCTGGCCCTGCGGCGTTGGACGGTGATGGCGGTCCGGCGCTTACGGCTGGTATTGCCAGAGTCGGCGGAATGGCCTTCAACGAGCGTGGCGATCTTTTTATCGCTGACGGCTTGTACATCCGTCAGATCGATCAGGATGGAGTCATCCGGCGCGTCGCCGGTACTGGTTCGGGTTGGTTCGATGGTGACGGTCGATCTGCGTCGCAAACGGCAATCAACCCTGTCAACTTGTTATTTGGCGTCGACGGGGCAGCGTACTTCATTGACCGCGCGAGCGGTCCTCGGATCCGCCGGATAGACGCGGTTACCGGTATCGTCACAACTATCGCCGGCACAGGTGTCGCGGGTAATACCGGTGACGGTGGCCCGGCTATTTCTGCTCAGATTCGCGCTGCTGCCATGACGCGAGATTCGGTCGGCAATCTGTATTTCTCTGATCCCGACGCCGGAGTGATCCGACGTATCGACTTCGCGTCGAAGACGATTTCGTCGCTTACGCTGAGCAATGTGCCCAATAAGTTCGTTCCGACCGTCTTGGCATTCGGTCCACGAGGACTTCACGTATTCGACGAAACCTCGTATCGCGTCTATCTCGTCGGCGGGAATGGTGCTCTCGAACCGGTTGTGGGTAACGGCTCGCTTGGCGCCTCGGGCGATGGCGGTGTTGCGACCAACGCGCAGATCGGCTCGCTGCAAAACATCGCGTTTGACTCCAGCGGTGCGATGTACTTGAGCGATATCTGGCATTGGCAGATTCGCAAGATTGCGAACTACGCGTCAGCGGATCCCGCTCAGCGAGTGATCAGCACACTGACGGGTACCGGTGGCGAGCCTTTGGTGATGACCACCCGGGGATCTGAGCTACTGCTCGCGCTCGGTGAGGGGTTTTTCCAAAATGCCGTACGCATTTATCGTGTGGATACCTCGAGCGGTCAGCGGACGCTAGTCGCGGGTCGTGGCGATCAGGCGACATTTGCCGGCGATGGCGGCCCAGCGACGCGCGCGAGGTTGAACACACCGACCGGTGTGACGATCGATCCGACGACGGGTGATCTTTTGATAACCGATCGCATGAATGGTCGCGTGCGGCGCGTCGTTGCTGCGACGAGCACCATGGGTTCTAGCGTCGAAACCGGCCAGACACCCTACGTTGCCGATTCAGAGCGACCGCGCGGCAAGCGATACCCCATTCATACCGCGGTAGCGGCCAATGGAGACATCTACTACTCCGAGTGGCGCGGCCACCGTGTGATGAAGATCGATCCGACGACCAAAGCAATTTCGATCGTGGCGGGTACCGGAGAAGCGGGCTATTCAGGCGATGGTGGCGCTGCTACCGCTGCGAGGTTGGACTCCCCGTGGGGTCTGGCGTTGGATGAGCAGGGTAACCTCTACGTGAGCACGATCGGTCGTGTGCGTAAGATCACGCCAAGTGGCGTAATCACGACGATCGCTGGTTGCTGCGACGTTGCAAATTCGCCCACGTCTATCGTCGATGGCAGTTTGGCAACGTTGGCACGATTGAACGGGGGTAACTCCGCTCTGGCATACCGGAACGGAAAGCTTTATCTGAACGACTCAGGTTCGGCACTCCAATTGCCTTTTGTCTTGGAGATTGATTTGGTTCGAGGCACGATTCGTCGTGCTGCTGGTAACGGCTCGACTGGTCAAGCCGTCATCTTTGGATCTGCTCTGAACACACCGCTCGGACAATTGTCTGGGCTGGCGGTTGACGCAGCCGGCGACGTTTTCGTCGCTGACTTCTCGAGTAATTCAATCAGTCGCGTACGGATGAGCGACGGCGAGTTCAGGTTGATCGCGGGTGGTCGACAGGGCTTTGCGGGCGACGGTGGCTCGGCAACTGCGGCAGCACTTAATCTGCCCCAGGGGCTCGCGGTCGATCGCCGAGGTAATCTGTACTTTGCTGATCGAAGCAACCAACGAGTGCGCGTCGTGATGTGCGCGGGACAACCCGAGGTCGGCGAGGTGTCCGATTGCGACCCGGCCGCAGCGACGCGGCCGAATCGTCGGGTTCTCGTTCAGTGGAATCAGCTTGGTGTCACCCAGTGCGAAGCGGTGGGCAGCTGGAGCGGTGCGCGGGCTATTGCCGGTGCCGAGTGGCTTCCGATCGGTATGGTCGGTTCGCAGTCGTACGGTTTGCTCTGTACCGGTAACGATGGATCGGTGTCGTTGTTGGAGACGGAGGTCAATGGTTTGACTGTTACCGAGAAACCTCGGTTGGGTGCGAATCTAAACGATCGCTCGGTAAGCTTCGGTACAGTTCGAGTTGGTGAGAGTAGCGCTGTCCGTAAGTTGATCTTGACGAATACGGGTTTGGCTCCGCTGACTCTCGATTCAATTGCAGTGGCCGGTGCGGGTGCCGCCTCGTTCACTGTGGCCGGTAACTGTGGCTCGACACTCGCAGCCACCGCTACTTGTGAAATTGAGGTGGTGTTCCGTCCGCAGTCGAGCGGTGAAAAGAGCGCAGAGTTGGTGGTTGGCAGCGGTGCTCTCCAGCTGAAGGCCGCATTGGCGGGAACTGCCGACGCGCCGCCGCCTGCGTCGGGCATTGTTGTCGACGCGGTGGATGTGAATTTTGGTTCGCTTCGAGTGGGCTCGGCGAGCGCGCCGCGGTTTGTTCGGTTGCGAAACGTCGGCCAGACGTCGGCGAATGTGACGTTGTCGGTGACTGGGATCGCCTCCAATGAAATCAACTTGAACTCGGCATGCGGCGTATCTCTAGGCGCTGGGGCTGAGTGTGAGATTGCGCTCGTATTGCAGCCGACATCGGTCGGATCCAAGACAGGTCAATTGGTTGTTGGGACTGCGACAGGGCAGTCGTCGGTGGCTCTTCGAGGACGTGTGGGGCAGTCCGAGAACCAGTTCATTTGTCGCGCGACGCCGGAGCAAACGGAGCCGGCTCCTCGATCGAGCGTGCTTGATGTGGTGGTTTCGGGTGTTGCGAACGAGCCAAACTTCGTCATGGAGTACACGCCAGTTCCCGATGCCACCAGTTACCAGCTGGAGCTCAAGTGGGAGTCCGGTGGTTTGAACTACTCGTATTTCACGATTCCATACCCCAGCTTGGCCTACTGTCCGCGATTGTCGTTTGCGGTAACGCCCAGCTCGTCCGGATCGCTGGGTTACTCTTACAGCGGATCGGACTCGTGTCTTATCAAGATCACGGGGCCTGCCGTCCTCGGTCAAACCAAACCCACTGTGCGATTGACTGCCGCTGGTCGATCGGCGTCGGATTCCATCGTTCTGGGTGCTGTGCGACCGCCTGCTCCGATCGTCACGGCGAGTGCGCAGAACGGTGTGGTCGCGCTTGGTTGGATCCCCGTGCCGACGGCCGCCGACTACGTGGTCTACCGGTTGGAGGGTAGTAGTGCCACTCAAGTTACGACAACGTCGGGGACCGGAGTCTCGTTGTCGGGACTGACACTCGGGACAACGTACACTTACGCTGTGAAGGCGCGCTCTAGCGCAGGCCTTAGTGCCTTCTCGGCGCCAGTGACCATGACGCCACGCGTTGCAACGTCGACGTCGGTCGTTGTTGAGGACATCCGCATCAATCAGGCGGTGGAAGTGACGGCTGGATCCAGCACTAAACTCATTGCGGGCAAGCCTGGCATCGTTGAGGTTTATCTCAATGTCACAGGTGATGAGATCGGTATGCCGGGCATCGTCAGACTACAGGCGCCAGGTGTCGACCCGATCGAAATCTTTGGTCCGTTGCTGCATACGCCGACATCGGTGGGTGCAGGCGCAGCATGTGTCGCGACCTTCGATCTCCGCGACGATGCGTCGGCGTGGTTCGCTGCTGGCAATCGAAACGTTACGGCGGAAGTCGAGATTTTGGGCCGACCATCCACCGGTCCTGCGGCGACAACTTCCAAAGCCTTCAGTTTTGTCGAAGAGCGTCCGCTTTACGTGAAGCTGATTCCCGTCAATTCCGTACGTGGAAATCCGACCGCGTCCGAGATTGAACTGGCGAAGACCTCGATCGAGAAGCAGTTGCGAGCGATGTATCCGAATCGCAACCCGCAAATTGTCCTTTCGTCCGCGCCGTATCAGTTCAGCGGAACCAACGCAGGCAGCACCTTCTTGAATGAGTTGCTGCCCGTGATCAACTCCGTGCGCTCGGCGGAATTGTCCAACGTCAATTGCGATCGCTTCTACTACGCATTGCACAAAGACAATACGTCGTTGGGTTCGCGAACGGTGGGTCTGGCCTACGTACCAAATGCCTCGTTCTTGGGTAGTTGCCCGCCGCTCGCTGGTGTCGGTGTGATCGAGTTCCCGCTGACGGTAGACACTACAGCTCACGAGATTGGGCATAACCACGGTCGTAGTCACGTGGGCAGCATCGGTGAGACCAACGACTCTTGCGGCGCTCCTTCTAACGCGGATGCAAGCTATCCATATGAAAAGGGCCGTATCGGTGTGACGGGGTATGACAGCGCGGGTCACCGTTCGCTGTCAAAGAACCTCTTCCACGACATCATGGGTTACTGCAATCGCAACTGGATTTCGGATTACCAGTACAAAGCATTGCGTAGCTTCCAAGAGGCTCTCGCGGTGTTGCCGAAGTCGTCGGGTGCGCGAATCTTGGGGGCCAGTGGCGGTACGTTGTTCAGCGGCTCGATCGACTCGTACGGGGTCTGGAAGCTGAACTCGCGCTTGCCGCTCAGTGGCGCTCGCTCGGCGGATGTCGCGGCTGCTCGTGGGTTCACGGCCATCGCGATGTTGAGCGATGGATCCGAAAAGATTCTGCCGCTCGAGATCCTCGACATCGACCACATCAACACGCGTGACTTCTCGATCTGGTTGCCGAGTGACCTTTTGGCGACTGAGGTTGTGGTTCGTTCGCCTGCGGGTGTCGTGGTCTTCCGTCAGGATCTGTCAGCGAGCCGCATGTTGGCAGCGGAAGCCTCCTCCACGAGCGCTTATCGCGTCGATGGCAACGTGCTCGAGATCTTGCCGTGGGGTTCGGGCGACCGATTGGTCATCCGTATCCGTAACGGTGAGCGCGAGTTCGTCGGCAACGACAACGGCGGTGGCAACCTGCGGTTCGTCTTCACAACGGGTGACACCTTTGAAGTGATTGCGACGCTCTCCGAACGGCGACTCGTGATCGGTCCTTTGACCATAACCGGCTCGGCTCGTGCGATCGATTCGGCGGTGCCGAATGATTCGATTGGATCGACTGGAACCAGTGTTGGATTGACGCTCGATGCGTCGTCAGGTACCAACTCGGGATCGACGGGCACTGCTGGCGGTGGTTCCACCGGGTCTGCGGGTGATGATTCAGCATCAAGCGGCGATTTCTCGGCTATCGAGATGTCGCAAACGACCGATTTGGTTACAGGCGGGCGCTACGTATTGTCGCGTTCGACCAAGGCTGGGCCGGAGGGCTACGGCTGGGTGCTCGGATATCGCTCCAATGCCGGTGCGCTCCTCAACCAGTGGGGTCTTCAGTCCACGGCTGGTGTGATCTGGAGAAGGGACGACCAGACCTCACGTTCGATCGGCAGCTCGGGTTGGGTTGCCGTCTGCGCGAATCAGGTCTGGGTGGTCCGTGACGGCTACCAGCTCTTGGCCGGTCGCTCGGACCTCGCCTTGATTGATCGCAATGAGCGGGAGATCCGCATCGGCTCGGGCGATCCGGCGAAGTTAGTCGAATCCGTGTCGTGTCGCACCGAAGGTGGTGTCACGGTCACGGGATACTCACTGCCCGTGTCGGCGGACTCGCCGGCGCTTCGGCTGGGCTCGGTGGCCGCCACCCGGTTCGAGGTGATTCTCGGCCAGGGCGGTGTTCTCGAGGCCGAGCGATCCGTTGCAACGGACTTCGACCTGGGCGACTACTGTGCGAGTCCTGTCGCGGCTGAGCGACAGGCCTTCTGTGCGCAGGCGGGCGTTACGAATTAACGAATGAAAGGGAGGGCTGCAGACGGTATGTCCGGCAGCCCTCTTGACCATTCTTAATACCCGTGGTTTTGGATTACGGCCGCGATATTTGGTATCGTTGCGTGAGTTTTGGGTCAGTGCGGGTCAAATCGACGACCGCATCTGTGGTTTTTTCCCTGCGAGCGTTCTCGCAAGGGTCTCTGGAGGTCTAAAAATGAAGGCGAGAAGGCTGGCTGAAATTCTGAGTGTGGGTGCGGTGTCTTTGACCGTATGGTCGGCGCCGAGTTTTGCTCAGACTGCTGTCAATGTTCCAAAGAGCATCGATGATTTCAACAATATCGATGCGCTTGATCCCGACACGGACGCCTGTGCGAATCTGGTTCAGACCTACGGTGAGACCCTGACGTACACGCAGTTCCTCAACAAGGACTACTGCTCCGCTAAGGTTGACGCCTTGATCAAGGAGGCGGCGATTCAAGACGAGGATCTAGAGGGTCTAGTGACCGAGGCTGAAACTGCCAAGGATGATGCGGCATCCACTTTGGCTACCGATACTGCGGCCTACGAAGCTGCTCTGGCTGCAAAGGCGGAAGGCGACACGACACTCGCCGACCTAGAGGCCGATGTACTCGCTGCGCAAGCCGATGCCGACGCTAAAGCCGCTGCCCTGGCTGATGCTTACGAGCGAGTTGCGGCGGACTTTTTTGCATCGTCTTCGGATGCTGCCGATGTTCAGGAGTACATTGACGCCAACCCGGAAGATGAAAATGTGATCGCGTATTTGGCCGCTCAGACTGAATTTAATGAGGGTCGTGCTGCGGTAACCGCGGCTCAGTCGGCTGTCACAACCTACGAGGAAGGCGACTACGCCACGTTGGTTGAAAACCTCACGGCGGCGCAGGAAACGCTGTACGGAGTCGACGGAACGGCGGATGCCCCAGCTGAAGACTCATCACTCGGTGCCTACAACGCCGCTGTAACGGCGTATAACGATGCTGTGGGCAATTTGGCGACTGCCAATGCGGAGTTGGACGCGCTTAACACGCAGGCGGATACGGCTCTGGCGAGCAACGTTGCTGGAACGCGTAACGACGACATTTTGGCGTCGACAGGTAACCCGGCCAAAGCGGTTCTTGAAACTTCTGATTGCTTGGCCTCGGGTGCTGAGGATTGCAATAGCGATGTTGGTCAGGCCATCGTCGATGGTCTTGACTCCTTGCACCAGACTGACCAGGCGCTCGATACCCGCTTGACGACCGCGGAAGGCGACATAGTCGATCTTCAGGGTCGTATGGATACCGCCGAAGGCGATATCGAAGACTTGCAGGAGGGTCTTGCCACCGAGACGACCGAGCGGAAAGCTGCAGATGCGGCCCTTAAGGCGGACATCAACAAGGAAGTTGCAGACCGTAAGGCTGCCGATACCGTGTTGCAGGCCAACATCGACAAGGAAGTCACGGACCGTAAGGCTGCCGACGCCACCTTGACGACGGCGATCTCGAACGAAGCTTCGGCTCGTGCTGCTGCGGATATCGTGCTCGATAACAAGATCACGACACTGAATAACCGCGTCACGCAGCTCGGCGAGCGTGTCGATGCCCTCACCAAGGAATCCCGTCAGGGTATCGCCATGGCGATGGCTCTTTCGGCCATCCCGACCGTGAACTACGGCAAGTTCAGCCTCGGCCTCGGCGTGGGTACCTTCGCCTCCGAAACGGCAGCCGCTCTCGGCATGGACTTCGTGGTCAGCGAGCGAGTGAAGTTCAAGATCGGCTTCACCACCACGGGCGACGAGTCCGGTGGTTCGGCGGGTATTGCGATCGGCTTCTGATCGGATCTCGTTTTGATCGACCGAAACGGCCCCTTTCGAGGGGCCGTTTCTTTTTCCGGTATCATTCGCCGTTATGGAAAACCCGAATCCGGTTCAATACGACGACGAAATCGATCTTTGGGAACTCTGGGACACGATTTGGTCGGGGCGGTGGTTGATCATCGCGATCACCAGCATCTTCACCTTGGGTGGCGTCACGTACGCCCTGCTTGCGCAGGAGTGGTACAAGGCCGATGTGGTTCTGGCCCCGGCTGATGCCAAGAAGTCGATGTCGGGTGCGCTAGCACAGTTTGGTGGCCTGGCGAGCCTGGCGGGTATCAGCCTTCCGGGTGCGGGTGAACAAGAGCCGGTTGCTGTGCTGAAGTCGAAGGAGTTTGCACGCGCCTTCATCACCGATCTCAATCTCATGCCGGTCTTTCTCAAAGACGCTGAGAGCTCGGGTAAGCCGCTGGATATTCGCGATGCAGTTCGGGTATTTGATACGTCCGTTCGTACCGTCAGCGAAGATAAGAAAACTGGCCTTGTTACGTTGAGCATTCGCTGGAAGGATCCTGACACCGCAGCGGAGTGGGCCAATCTGCTCGTGCAACGCCTGAACGATCGTTTGCGTCAGCAAGCGTTGGCCGAGTCGGAGCGTAACGTGGCTTATCTGCAGAAGGAGATGGCGACGACGAGCGTCGTCTCGCTGCAGCAATCGATGGGCCGCGTGCTCGAGGGTGAGATGCAGAAGCTCATGCTCGCGCGCGGTAACGAAGAATTCGCGTTCAAGGTCATTGACCGCGCGACGCCGCCTAAACTACGCGAGTCGCCCAAGCGCAGTCTGATTGCCATTGTCTCGCTGCTCGCCGGTGGATTCTTGGGCGTGCTTGTTGTTTTCCTACGCAAGGCCATTCAGAACCGTCCTAAGCGTTAAGGCAAAGCCATGCGCCTGACGATCTTTGGTTCGGGATATGTCGGCCTGGTCACGGGCGCGTGCTTCGCCGATGTCGGCAATGATGTGTTGTGCGTTGATGTCGATGTCCGCAAGGTCGCTGCATTGCAGGCTGGCGAGGTGCCGATCCATGAACCGGGTCTGGATGCGCTGATCGCGCGCAACGCTGTCGCAGGTCGATTGCGATTTACCACCGATGCCGCCGCTGCGGTTAAGCACGGTCAGTTGCTCCTCATCGCCGTGGGCACGCCACCGGGTGAGGATGGTTCGGCAGACTTGTCACATGTGCTCGCCGTTGCGCGAGAGATCGGTCGGCATATTGATGGCTATCGAGTCATCATCGATAAGTCGACGGTGCCGGTCGGCACGGCCGATCGCGTGCGTGAGCAGATCGAATCGGTCCTGACCGAGCGCCAGGTTCAAGGTGATTTCGATGTCGTCTCGAATCCGGAGTTTTTGAAAGAGGGCGCCGCGATCGCCGATTTCATGAAGCCCGATAGGGTTGTCATCGGCACCGAGTCGCGGCGCGCGATCGCCTTGCTGCGACAGTTGTACGCGCCCTTCACGCGCAACCACGAACGCTTGCTGGTGATGGATGCACGCTCGGCTGAACTCACCAAATACGCGGCCAATGCGATGCTCGCGACCAAGATTTCGTTCATGAACGAACTGGCTGATATCGCCACTCGAGTGGGCGCTGATATTGAGAAAGTACGTCAGGGAATCGGTTCGGACTCGCGCATCGGTTATTCCTTCATTTACCCCGGTGCGGGTTACGGCGGTTCTTGCTTTCCGAAGGATGTGAAGGCGCTCTGTCGTACGGCGATCGAGGCCGGTGCTATTCCGCGTGTTCTCGAAGCGGTCGAGGCAGTCAATGACGCCCAGAAGCGCGTCCTTTTCAACAAGCTGCGGCGATATTTTGGTGATCGACTGCCAGGGCGTCGTGTCGCGCTCTGGGGGCTCGCCTTCAAACCGAACACCGATGATATGCGCGAGGCGCCCTCGCGCGTGTTTCTCGAGGAAGCATGGGCACACGGTGTCAGTGTGCAGGCCTATGACCCTGTCGCGATGACTGAAGCGTCGCGACTTTATCCTGAGGCGATTCGCTCGCACCAATTGCGACTCGTCGCATCACCGCTCGCCGCTCTGGAGGGTGCTGATGCACTCGTGATCGTCACGGAATGGCAGGAGTTTCGTAGCCCGGATTTCGACCAGCTCAAAGCACGGCTTCGTGAGCCGGTGATTGTGGATGGTCGCAATCTGTATGATCCGGCGCTCTTGCGGGAGGCGGGCTTCCGCTATTTCGCCATCGGTCGCGGAGAGGTTTGAAGACCATGACCATCAACTTGTCGGCGTTCAAGGCTTACGACGTCCGTGGACGCATCCCGACCGAGATCAATGAAGAGCTCGTGCGAGACATCGCACGCGCGTACGCTGCGTTCGTTCAGCCTAAGCGAGTGGTGGTGGGTCGAGACATTCGTCTGACGAGCGCGACGCTTGCTGAAGCTCTCATCGATGGGCTACAGGTCAGCGGCGTTGATGTTTACGACATTGGGCTGTGTGGTACCGAGGGCGTCTATTTTGCGACTTCCCTTGGTGGCCCTGATGGTGTCTTCGACGGCGGCATCATGGTTACTGCGAGCCACAACCCGCCTGACTACAACGGACTGAAGTTTGTGCGCGAGGGCTCGAGGCCGATCAGCGCCGATACCGGACTTAAGGAGATGGCGGCGCTCATCCGCGAGGGTCGTTTGCCGCCGCCGGCTGCCGCGCGCGGACAACGGCATGCTTTCGATGTCCGAGAGGCTTACGTCGAGCATCTGCTCTCCTACGTCGACCGCGCGGCGCTCGCGCCGCTAAAAGTAGTCGTGAACGCGGGCAACGGTGGAGCAGGGCTCTTCGTCGATCTGCTCGAGCCGCACCTGCCTTTCGAGTTTGTGAAGTTGCATCATGAGCCCGATGGCAACTTCCCGAATGGTGTGCCGAACCCGATGATCGAGGCGAACCGGTTGCCGACGATCGAGGCGATCCGTCGTTCTGGCGCGCAGCTTGGCTTGGCATGGGATGGCGATTTCGATCGCTGCTTTTTCTTTGACGAGCGCGGCACGTTCGTCGAGGGATACTACCTCGTAGGTCTGCTCGCCGAGAGCGCACTCGAGCGCGAGCCAGGCGCACGCATCGTGCACGACCCGCGTTTGACCTGGAACACCATCGAGGTGGTGGAGCGATTCGGTGGTAAGCCGGTGCTCTGCAAGTCAGGCCACGCGTTCATCAAACAAAAGATGCGCGAAGTTGACGCTGCTTATGGCGGCGAGATGAGCGCCCACCACTACTTCCGCCCGTTTGCCTATTGCGACACGGGCATGGTGCCGTGGCTGCAGGTGCTTGAGCGGATGTCGCGGACGGGTAAGACGCTGTCAGAACTTGTCGGCGAGCGGATGGCGCGCTTCCCCTGCAGCGGTGAGATCAATCGCCGCGTGCCCGAGGGCAGGGCGGCGATCGAGGCGGTGCAGCAGACTTATCAACGCGCCGCGCAGTCGATCGACTACACGGATGGCTTATCGATGGAGTTCGCCGAGTGGCGACTCAATCTACGATCTTCGAATACCGAGCCTTTGATACGCCTCAACGTCGAAAGCCGGGGCAGTCTCGGGTTGATGCAGACTAAAACTGAGGAAGTGCTCGAACTGCTTCAGCGCCTAGGCGCTGAAGCAGCCGATCATTGATGGTCTTTATCCGGTCAGGACCGGTTACTTGATCAGGAATTGCTCGCGGCTCGCGCCGGCTTTTTCGGCGTCGGCGAGCCAGCGTGGCGTCTTGCCGCGACCGGTCCAGGTGTTGCCCTTTTCGTCGCGGTATTTAATAGCCACCTTCGAGCCCGCCTTGCGCGGCTTGGTGGGGGATGCGCCTCCCGGCTTGCGCCCGCGACGGCCTTTGGCAGGCGCGCTCGTCTCATCGGCAAGATCAGACACTGTGACACCGAGTTTTTTCATCAGTGCTTTGACCTTCTTGATGGCAGGCCCCTTGGCGCTTTCTGCTGCGGCGAGTTGTTTTTGCAGCTCGGCGATACGGGCCTTCAGTGCGACTGCGGAGAGTTTCGGCATGGGGTTGAACCTGTGTCATTGAAAACTGATGGTCAAAATAGATAATCATTTTGATAATGTCCAGAGATAATCAGAATTATTTTGCCGATAATGCTTGATTCCCCCTTTATTAATTTATCTCCGGACGCCGTGTGGGATGCCCTGCAGGCTCTCGATATTGTTGGTGACGGGCGGATATTCGAACTGAATTCCTATGAAAATAGGGTTTATCAGTTGGGTACGCTCTCGCACGGCATGCTGGTCGTGAAGTTCTATCGGCCGAGTCGTTGGAGTGACGCCCAGATCGAGGAGGAGCATGCCTTTGCACTCGAGTTGAGCTCAGCTGATTTGCCCGTCGTGGCGCCACTGCACATTTGCGGTAGGACGCTGCATCACATCGAGGGACGACGGCTTGCCGTGTTTCCGCGTGCGGCGGCGCGCGCACCCGATCTTGAAGCGGCCGGCGCGCTCGAACTACTCGGGCGGACTCTCGGGCGCTTGCATGCCGTCGGTGCGAACTCGAAGTTTCAGCACCGCGGGCGTCTCTCGTTAGTTAAACCCGTGCACAGAAGTTGGTTTGAGACCTTCGGTGACCCCTCGGTGCACGAGCGTTATCTCGAAGCCTTCGAGGCGTTGAGTGAGGCGATCGAAAACGCCTTCGATGACTTTGGCGACATCGAAGAGGTGCGTTTGCATGGTGATTTTCACCTCGGTAACGTGCTTTGGAACGAGCAGGGCCCGGTGATCGTCGATCTCGATGACACCCTGAGCGGTCCGCGTATTCAGGATTTGTGGATGCTGCTATCGGGCACGAAAACCGAGCGTTTGGCTCAGTGGCGAGTTCTCATGCAGGGCTATCGGCAGTTTCACCAGATCGCTGAGCGTGAGTTTGAACTGATCGAGCCGCTGCGGGGCTTACGCATGTTGCGTCATGCTAGTTGGATCAGCGAACGATGGAGTGATCCCGCGTTTCCACGAGCCTTCGTGGGGTTCGATCAGCCGCGCTATTGGCAAGAATACGTTAGCGATCTTTGGCAGCAGGTCGAACTCATCGAGGCTGGTTGACTCAAAATTATTTGACGAGAACCACCGGAATACTCGAAAGATGTACAACTTTTTGGGCCACTGATCCCATAAAGGCGCCAGCCAAGGCGCCACGACCGTGGCTGCCCATGACGATCTCATTGGCGCCCACTTGAGTCGCAAATTCGACCACGGTTTTACCGGCATCGCCGACGCCGATGTGGGCGGTGGCAGTGATGCCCTGCGCAGCGAGTTTGCTGGCTGCCGGGTCCACGATCTTGTGCCCTTCTTCGCGATAGTAGGACTGCAGGCTGTCGCTGCTCACGAACATTTTGACGTTCACACCGGTGAGCGGTGTCTGTACGTTGACCACATGTACATGAGTTTCATCCGCAGCGTGTTTAGCGCGCGCGATGACGTAATCGAGCGCATGGTCGGAGTAGACTGAGCCGTCTAGTGGCACGAGGAACTGGGTCATGATCGTTTCTCCTCGGAGTGGGTATCCGGCACATCGCTGGCGAGATCGGTGAGCGCGGATTCCGGCGCCGCCGGCCGGCGCGAGGCGATCCACTTGCCGATCGCAACGACGAGGACGGCGCCGATGAGGGCGGAAAGGTAGTGCGGGTTGAAACCGAGATCGTCGCGGAACGAGGTGAGAATCACATCCTCAATGAACATACCGCCGCCGATCCAGCCAAGTAGTGCGGCACCGAACGTGATGACCATCGGGAAGCGATCCATCAGCGTTAGTACGAAACGACTTCCCCAAATAATGATGGGGATGCTGAACAGCAGGCCGAAAACCACCAGAGCCAGGCTGTCCTTGGCGGCGCCGGCGATGCCGATCACATTGTCGAGGCTCATCACGGCGTCGGCAACGACGATCGTCTTGATGGCGCCGAAGAGGTTGCTGGCGGCGTCGATTTCGTGACCGCCGTCATCCTGCGGCATGAGTAGTTTGATACCGATCCACAACAGCAAAATGCCACCCACGATTTTCAGAAATGGGATTTTCAGCAACTGCAATGCGAAGAAGATCAATACGACACGCAAGCCGACGGCGCCGAACATGCCCCAGAAAATAGCCTTTTTGCGCTGTGCCTCTGGCAGGCGCCGCGATGCCAGCGCGATGACCACCGCATTATCGCCACCCAGAAGGATGTCGATCATGATGATCTGCCCGAGGGCAACCCAGAATTCAGGTGAGGAAAAGTCCATCCCTCCAGTATAATCGCCGCTTCGAAAAATACCGGTCAGTTTTGGGGTGTTTGGCATGCGCCGATCGCAATGGTGGAGCGTTCTCCTCGGCTTGGTTTGCACGGCAGCAATAGCGCAGGTTCCAACGCCTGCTCAGCTCGAAATGCTCAAGGCAATGCCGGCTGCGCAGCGAGATGCGCTGTTGCAGCAGTACGGTGTGGACCCGTCGGCACTCGAAGCGGGTGAGGCTACCGCCGCAGCGAACGCCACGCCTGCCGCAGCGGCTGCAGCAGCGGATAAGAAGGAAGAGCTCCAGCGGGCTGCCGAGGTGCTTACATTGCAGCCGGGCGATACGGTGCTCGTGACCGTTTCCGCCAAAGCGGTGGCCGAAGGCCAAGCCCCTGCCTCCACGGGCCTGGTCGATGCAATCCGTCGTGGCAATCCCTACAGCCTCGATCGTGCCGGGCAACTGGTTCTTCCCGGTGTGACGCCGATCGCCGTGGGCGCATTGACCGAAGAGCAAGCAAATCGTCGTCTTGCGCTAGAGCCAACGTTGCAATTACTGACTGTGTCGATCAGCCGCTTGCCTGTGCAGCGTGCTGGGCGCCTAGGCCTGAAGCCCTTCGGTTACGATCTGTTCGACGCCGCACCCTCTACATTTGCGCCGCTCACCGACGTGCCCGTTCCGGCCGATTACGTCGTGGGTCCTGGCGACCAGTTCTCGGTACAGCTCTACGGGAGTCAAAATCGAACGGTGCGCTTGAGCGTCAATCGCGACGGCACGGTGAATTTCCCGGAGCTCGGCCCGATTGGTGTGCTCGGCAAGACGTTTGACGAGGTGCGTGCCGACCTCGAGACGCGTGTTGCCAAGCAGATGATTGGTACGCAAGCCAGTATTAGCCTTGCGCAGACCCGCTCCATTCAGGTCTTCGTGCTCGGTGAGGCCAAGAAACCGGGCAGCTATACGGTCAGTGGCCTCTCGACACTGACGAGTGCGCTTTATGCGGCGGGTGGTGTTTCGCTCAACGGTTCACTACGCGACATCCAGTTGAAACGTCAGGGCAACATCGTGCGTCGCCTCGACCTCTACGACCTGCTACTTCGTGGCGACACCAGTAACGATGCCAAGCTGTTGCCGGGCGATGTGATCTTCATTCCGCCCGTCGGTGCGGTGGCGTCGATTGATGGTGAGGTTCGTCGTCCCGCGATCTACGAACTCAAAGGCAGCGTGACCGTCGCGAATCTCATCACGTTGGCCGGTGGGCTCACCACTGAGGCGGATGCGGAGCGAGCGAGTCTCGTTCGCATCGCCGAGGATCGGCGCCGCGTGGCGCTCGATGTGGCTGCCGGCAATGTGCGTACCAGCACGATCAAGCTCGAGAACGGAGATGCCTTAAGCATCGCGCGTATTCGCCCGACGCTCGATGCCGGCATCGTGCTCGAGGGTCATGTATTCCGCCCAGGTACCGTGGCTTGGCGTGAGGGTATTCGCCTGACGGAGGTGATCCGCTCTGTCGACGAGCTGAAGCCGAGCGCCGATCTCGGTTATGTACTGATTCGGCGTGAATTACCGCCGGATCGTCGCGTGGTTGTCCTCTCGGCGGACCTTGCCGCTGCTTTGCGTGCGCCCGGGTCAGAGGCTGACGTGGCGCTCTCGGCGCGCGATCGTGTCATCGTTTTTGATACGGAGACGGGCCGCGACCTCGTGCTGAAGCCTTTGCTCAATGAATTACGTCTGCAGTCGGGTATGGAGAAGCCGGCTGAAGTCGTTTCGATCGGCGGTCAAGTGAAGGCGGCGGGTGAGTACCCGTTGGAGCCAGGCATGCGTATCAGCGACCTGCTTCGCGCCGGCGGACGACTCGCTGATGCAGCCTATGCGCCAAAGGCGGAACTCACGCGATACATGAACCGAGGCGAACAACGCACCAGTGAGCTTTTGGAAATTGACCTCGCGGGTGTGCTGCGCGGCGATGCGACCGCCGACATCACGCTGCAGGCGTTTGATGCGCTTGTCATCAAAGAATTACCCGAGTGGTCCAAGCAGGAATATGTGACGCTGCGCGGCGAGGTTCGATTCCCTGGGCGCTATCCGATCCGTCGCGGTGAGACGCTGCGTTCGGTGATCGAACGCGCGGGCGGCTTGTCTACCCTCGCGTTCCCGCGCGGAGCCATATTCACTCGTAAAGAGTTGCGCGAACGAGAAGCTGAGCAACTCGCGAAATTGACTGAGCGATTGCAATCTGATCTTGCTGCACTTTCCATTCAAGCTGGGCAGGTCAAGGAAGGCCAGGCTGCGGCGCAAGGTGCGATGGCTGCGCAGGGTTTGCTGGGTCAATTGCAGTCGACGAAGGCCGTTGGTCGCTTGATTATTGACGTCGATCGATTGATTGCGGGGCGCATCGGTTCGCGTGATGACATCGTGCTTCGCGATGGCGACGAACTCGTGATGCCGAAGATCCGTCAGGAAGTGACGGTATTAGGCGAAGTACAAAACGGTACCTCACTGCTCTACCGATCGGGACTCTCTCGCGATGAGTACATCAACCTGAGTGGCGGCTTCACGGTGCGTGCCGATAAATCGCGTGCGTATGTCGTACGAGCGGACGGAAGCGTTGTCGCCGGTCGTGGCAGCTGGTTCAGCCGGGGCAACGCGGTCAACATCCAGCCGGGCGATACGATTGTGGTGCCAGTCGACACCGAGCGTTTGCCGCCGCTGCCGTTGTGGCAGTCGGTGACGACCATCGTCTACAACGCTGCGGTGGCTCTTGCGGCGATTCGTACGCTTTGACGCCATCGGTGAGTTAACAACCCGCGTTAGCGGGTGAAAGGTTTGAGATGGCGAGGGCTTTCCTCGACAGGCAAGTGTCGGTCGCGCCAATGATGGATTGGACCGACCGGCACTGCCGCTATTTTCTGCGCGGTTTCTCCCCCGATTTGTTGCTCTACACGGAGATGGTGACGGCTTCGGCGATCTTGCGCGGTGAGCGCGACAAATTGCTGGAGTATTCCTCCGAGGAACATCCGGTTGCGCTGCAGCTTGGCGGCTGCGAGCCCGATTATCTGCGTGCTGCCGCGCAATATGGAGCCGAGTGGGGGTATGACGAGATCAACCTCAACTGCGGTTGTCCATCAGACAAAGTTCAAAAGGGTGCGTTTGGTGCTTGTTTGATGAACGAGCCCAATCTCGTCGCCGATTGCGTCGCGGCGATGTGCGAAGTGGTTGAAGTGCCCGTGACCGTCAAAATGCGTATCGGCACATTGCGTTCGAGCGATCGGGATCTCGATGCGGCCGTGCAGCGCTTCGATGAGGCGGATTACGACAAGCTTTGCGATTTCGTGGTCGCCGTACGTGCAGCCGGCGCCGATTGCATCATCGTGCACGCGCGAAAAGCGGTGCTCGGAAACTGGACGCCTGCAGAGAATCGCGAGATTCCGCCGCTGCGCTACGACATCGCGCAGCGCCTAAAAGAAGATTTCCCCGACATGCCGCTGTTGTTGAACGGCGGTCTTAAAACTGCGGAGACTTGTGTGTCGGCGCTCGAGTGGGCTGACGGCGTGATGATCGGGCGCGAGGCTTATCATCGCCCGATGATCCTCTC
>JACCED010714075.1_pt1 | contig 24452 bp, 22 predicted proteins | sample 7455021 | NCBI WGS metagenome assembly JACCED01 (sample SAMN15323456, study PRJNA562643) | freshwater metagenome | isolation source: river surface water | place: USA:Blue River Watershed | collected 2017-08-19
CCAAGTTTTTGAGCAGACTGCTTGAGGAGGTTGCGGACAGGTTCGGTAAGCTCAATATATTTCTCAATATCACGAGCAGTCATTTCTCCGTTGGTGGAGACACCACTTCCCTCGAGGCGCTCTCTTTGTCGTGCGCGAGCTTTCAAAATTTTTTCGCGAGCAATGTCGGTCTCACTCGGTATGTTCTCATCGAGTACTCGCTTCTCAGTGAGTGTGTCGTAATCGACGTGAGGGACATTGAGCCATAGGTCGATACGGTCGAGAATTGGTCCTGAGATTTTGTTTTTGTACGTCTCGAGCATCTGGTGCGTGTAGTTGCCGCTTTCGTTTCCTCCTCGTGTTGGATTCATTGCGGCGATGAGAATAAAGTCTGCAGGGAAAAGCGCATTCCCGTGTACGCGTGAAATGGAGACGACTCTATCTTCAAGTGGTTGGCGGAGTGCGTCTATGGTACGCCGTTCAAATTCAGGTAGTTCGTCGAGAAAAAGTATCCCCTTGTGGGCTAATGTCACCTCACCTGGTTTTGGTTGGGAGCCTCCCCCCACAAGTGCAATATGCGATGCGGTGTGGTGCGGTGCACGGAATGGGGGTTGTGCAGAGATGCCCTCGCCCGAGCCGGCGACTGAGTGTATGGCGGTTACCTCGAGCGCTTCCTCTGTCGTGAGGGGTGGAAGTATTCCACGGAAGGCTCGGGCGAGCATCGTCTTCCCTGTCCCCGGAGGTCCTACCATGAGTGAGTTGTGTCTTCCTGCTGCGCTTATCATGAGTCCGCGTTTTGCACTTTCTTGTCCGCGTATGTCTTCGAGTCGAACAGTCGATTCACTCCATGCATCAGGAATGAGTGTGATGGGACATGGAGGAATGCGCACATGACCCTCACGCTTTTTGTCGATGTGTGCAACCACTTCGTCAAGTGTGCAAGCAGGTGTTACTACAACATCAGGAATGAGCGCAGCCTCTTCTCTGTTTTCGTATGGCACTACAACTTCTTCAAATCCTAGTTGCTTTGCCTTGCGTACAATGGGAAGTACACCACGTACTTTGTGGAGTGTGCCATCGAGACCAAGCTCACCGATAAAAATAATTTTTGATACATCCGCAAGAATAGTGTCACTCGCAATGAGGTATGAAATTGCCATCGGAAGATCAAAGAGTGGTCCTTCCTTTTTTAAATCTGCAGGTGCGAGTGAAACAATGACTTTGTGATTCTGACTCTTGGGTGCATCGAAACCAGTATTCTTGATAGCGCTGTTTACTCTATCTTTCGCTTCGTCGACCGCCTTCCCTGCAAGACCAACAACGGTAAACGCAAACAGACCTCGAGAGAGGTCTGTTTCTACGGTGACGATGTCAGCGCCGGTGACTGAAGGTTGTGCTCCAAAAACTCGTGCGATGCTCATGCCAAAAATATTATGCAAGTGGCTCTTCAATGTGTGTCATACAGGTGCGTGCAGAAGGATTAACTTCGAGGCGAGGTTCTTCTATTTCTTCTCCGCATACTTCACAAGTACCGTATGTCCCCGCTTGTATCTTTTCGAGCGCACGCACGATGTCGTTATATCGAGGTTCGAGTGTTTCGATAAAAGAGGTCCGCTCATTCCATTCTTCGATGGTGTCAGCGGTAAGATTGCTGTCTGCGTCATCATCCTCTGGATCAGCTTGAACTGCTGTCCAGTCACTTGGATTTTCTGGATTATGAACACCTACGGTTTGTAATTCTTTGGTAATTGCCTCAAGCATCTCCTTAAGACGCGCTTCATGTTTTTGAATATGTGCTTCCATACCCAAAGTATATCATGCTCTTAGAAGTGTGGAACAAGAAGTTCGAGTGCTCTGCTTGATGAGGTGATGATGACGGTGTCGTCTGAGATAAATGAGTATACGAGAACTTCATTGCGAGCATAATCATATTGAATCCGAGCAGGCACATTGTTTCGCACTGCATCTTCAAAGATTGGTGTCGATGTCGAAACCGCTCCAAAGAGTGGTGTAAAGTCGGACTGCATATTTTTTTCCCATGCCAACATACCACTAAATAGCGCATCAAAACTGTGAGACTTCAGTACAATGAAAGGTTCGTTTTTTGAGGTAGTAATACTTCCTATAATAATGTCACTCTGAAGTGCTTTTAGTGTGGTGGGTGATACATGCGCATCAAGAAATGTAAGTATATCAACGGCAGTCGCTTTGTGTGAAACATTTGATGAGCGTAATGTGGCATGAATTTCGGTGAGTCCTGCTGGTGCAGAGAGAACTTGTTCGTGAAGTGATGTGCGGAACAGCTCAGAGGTCCCCTCTAGCGCTGTGACACTGATATGTTCGGTGTCAGCAATTGCTGAAACAGGTAAAACAGTCTCAACTGGTGTAACGTCTTCTACTGGTGCATTGGTTTGGATATTAGATTTTACATAGAACGCAAGCGCGCCAGCAGTAACAACGATGAGAAGTAAAATACTTGCACGCAGTGCGTAGTGGGTGACGGTACCTGCCCATAGCTTTGTAGTCTGTGTTGTTGATTCGTGTGGAACAGTAGCTTCTTCCCGTGAACGTATGGTGTCGAGATCCCGTTTTACATTATTTGGAATTGGAGCACTGCGGAACTCAGGTATTGCATCCGATGGTGTCACAGATTCGATGTCTTTGAGTGGAAGTTTTGTAGGTTGAGGAATTGAGGTCGGTACCTTTTCGGGCGTTGGGATGGGTCTAGTAGATGAAGATGTAATTGTGTCTTCAGGTTTGGCAATATGAGAAACATCCTCAAATCCGCTTTTTGAAATCGGAGTGACAGGTGTTTCTTTTTTGATAAATGAAAGTACAGGTTCTTTTTTAGTGGGGGTAACTTCTTTGTGTGATATGAAATCTGTAAGACTCTTTTGCGTATGAGCAGTAATAACAGGAGCAACGTCAGGAGATTTTTTTTCTTCTTTAGGAACTGGTCGACTAGATTCGACGGTTACACGTTTAAGAGAAGTGGGCTTGGGTGTACTCGCTGGAGCAGAAGAAAAATCAGGAATCGTGACGTTACTTTTTTGAGTAACAACGGGGGCAACAATACTTTTTTGTACATCTGGTATAACAGCCTTCGCCTCTACTGTTTCAGTGATTTTTGGTTTTGGTGGTGCTACTTCAGTTGTAGTTGCATCATGACTCCATGTTGGGTTTAGAGGTGCCTCGGGTTTAATCGTTGGCTTGCCAGTGATTTTTTGAATATCACTTGTATATGTACGGATTTTTTCAATTACTACTTTGGAGTCGTTCGTGGGTGCAATATGTGCATGTGTTGCAGCTTTCTCAATAATTTCTTTTCGAGTCTCTGCTTTTGCGATTGTTGGGACAGGTTCTTTTTCTTCTGTTGCTTCAACAACCTTTTCTTGTATCTCATGTAAATTCTCTTTTGTTTTTCCAAACCATTCTGAAAAAGCATTTTGCAATGATTCAGAAAGTGGAACATGTCGAATTCTTTTTTCACTCACGATTGTTCCGTCCTCTTTGCCTTCTTCTGAGAATGCCTTTGCGACATTGAAGACGCCAGTCTTGTTTGCAAGGTGTGATTTGGGAATGACATGTTCATCACGAGTGATGGTACCAGCATCAACAGCTTCATGTGGCTCATCAGAATGAACTTCACTAAAGGTGATGTTGAGATCATTTGGCTTTGAATTTTTTTGGGTATCCATGAAGTATCGCTATGGTGTACTCATAGTATCTCATGAAATAAAAATTACGCCCACGGATGTGGGCGTAATTTTGTGTACTGTGAGCTATGCGGTCGGAGGTTTGATTCCTCGTTTTTCTGCAAACTCAGCGTCTGCTTTTTTAATTGAGAGGCCAACCTTCCCTTCTTCAATCTTTGATACTACTACCGTAACCTTATCGCCGACCGCGAGTATGCCATCAAGATTTTCAAGTCTCCATGGAACTATCTCTGATATATGAATGAGTCCCTCTGCTGTATCACTTATTTTTGCAAATGCCCCAAATGTTGCGATGCGGGTGATTTCAGCATCAAGACGTTCCCCTACCTCGAACACTTTTGTGAGACTTGCGATACGCGCTTGTGCTTTGTGTGGTGCGTCCGCTTTTCCAGTTATGTACACAGTACCATCATCTTCGATAGTAATTTCATCGACACCGGTTTCTTCTTTAATTCCGTTTATAGTTTTTCCACCACCTCCAATAACAAGACCAATTTGTGATGGAAGAATTTGCATCACAACAATCTTTGGTGCGCGTGGAGAAATTTCAGGACGAGGTGTAGCAATCTCTGCTTCGAGTGTGTCGAGAATATGGAGTCGCGCGATGCGTGCTTTCTCAAGTGCTTCACGCAAAATAGAAACTGGTATACCACCAACTTTTACATCCATCTGCATTGCGGTGATACCAACTCGAGTTCCTGCAACTTTGAAGTCCATGTCGCCGTGTTCGTCTTCAGGTCCCTGAATGTCGGTAATGAGTTGGTATTTCTCAGGTGACTCCATCATGAGTCCTGATGCGATACCGGCTACAGGTCGAATAATAGGTACACCTCCATCCATGAGTGCAAGTGTTGACGCACACACAGAACCCATCGAACTTGAACCATTTGATGCCATGGTTTCTGACACGAGGCGGATGGTGTACGGGAATACCGTCTTTTCTGGAATTACTGCAACGAGTGCTTTTTCTGCGAGTGCACCATGACCAATCATGCGTCTATTAGTGCCACCAATACGTCCTGTTTCTCCAACAGAAAATGGTGGAAAGTTGTAGTGATGCATGAATTGCTTCTTTGTTCCGTTTTCTTCAATGGTGTCGAGAATCTGCGAGTCATCTGGTCCACCGAGAGTGAGTGCGGTAAAGATATGAGTCTCTCCACGGTAGAAAATACCGCTTCCGTGAAGTACAGGAGAAAGACCACCCGCTTGTGCAAAGAGTGGACGCACTTCATCGAGACTTCGTCCGTCTGGACGAATCTTGTTATTAATAGTTCCGTCATGAAGTACGGTATCGATAGCGTGTTCATAGTGCTCACTCGCAAGATTTTTGTCTGCATCGGGGAATTGTTCGGCAAGAGCACTGAGCCACGCTTCTTTGAGTTCGTAAAGATGTGCTTTCCCTGAACGATTTGAGAAAAGTACTTCTTTTACCTTTGGAATAAAATGTTCTGCAAAGTACGAAACCACTTCTGGTGAAAGTTCTGGAATCTCAACCACTCGTTTTTCTTTTCCTATTTCACTAACGATTGTTTTTTGAAACGATTCGATTACCTCATGAATTTTTGTTGCTTGCTCTAGCGCGTCTCCAATTTCCTCCTCACTGATTTCGTACCCTGCTGTTTCTATCATGTTGATCATTCCATCTTTTCCGCATGCAAGTATTTCATAACTCAACGTGTTGTTGGCACGTTCGGTGTATGTTGGATTGATGATGGTCGCGCCAGTATCTTTTTGCTTCCCGATACGAACCGCACCCACTGGTCCATCCCATGGGATGTCAGATACAGAAAGCGCGAGTGATGCGCCAATGACGCCGAGCACATCAGGATCGTCCTCTCCTGCAGAGAGTACAGTCGCGATTACTTGAACTTCGTTGCGAATACCATGATTAAAAAGTGGACGAATGGTACGATCAACGATTCGAGCAGAAAGTATCGCTCCGTCGCTCGGCCGTCCTTCCCGTCGTTGAAAACGGCTACCAAGTATTTGTCCAGTCGCATAAAATTTTTCTTCAAACTCTACCGAGAGCGGAAAGTACGACATGCTTCCTGCCGCATGTTTACTCATGACCGCGGTAACAAGGACAACCGTCTCCCCCATCGTCACCATCACCGACCCGTGTGCCTGATTCGTGAGGTTGGTAAAACTAGCGGTAAGCTCCTTTCCTCCTATGGTGCATGTGTATGATTTTTTTTCCATCATAATTTTTATTTATCGAAATGGCAGTGATTCAGATTTTAGATTTCAAACAATGTTTGAAACCAACCTATCTGAATCACTGATTAAATAATATATGTACACGGAGTACATATGTGTAAGTGTATCAAATCTATACAAAATCACCTCAGCAGAATGCTGAGGTGATTTTGTTAATGTACTTCCTTTTTGATCATCTTCTTAACTTTTTTCCGTGGTCGATTCATGTTGCGAAGTCCAATAAGAAATTCTTGTGGTGATTCATCCATATCGATAAAATCATCGACACAGTCACGAAGTCGAGCAGAAGCAGATTTTCCAAAACTAATACATTCGACTTGACATCCTTGTGAACGAACATGCTCAACGAGTGGAACAAAGTCCCCATCGCCTGTTGCGAGTACAATAGCGTCTACTTTTGATGCGTGCTTGATTGCATCAACAGCAAGTCCGACATCCCAGTCTGCTTTCTTTGCACCACCAAAGAAAATTTGCAAATCTTTTGTTTTAACTTCAATTCCTACTTTTTCAAGTGCTTCAAAAAATGTTTTCTCTTCCCCGCTTTCGGTGGTGACTACATAAGCGACTGCACGAATAAGTTTTCTTTCTCCGAGCGCCGCGCGTACGACGGCATCAAAATTTACTTTTGCATGATAAATATTTTTTGCACTGTGATAGAGGTTTTGCGCGTCAATAAAAATGGCGACACGCTGTTCGGTATGTTTAATAACTGACATAAAATATAAAATAAAATGTAATGAGCGACCTTCTCTGAGTATATCAAAGAAGAGTTGTTCGTAAAGATTAAGCGCGGCGCCCTAGGGCGCCGCGCTTAATCTTGTCTGTGAATTTATTTCTTGAGTCCAAGTTTTTTGATGAGTGCTTTATATGCTTTCTCATCCTTTCGTTCAAGATACTTGAGGTGCTTTCGTCGATCAGCTACCATCTGGAGAAGTCCGCGTCGAGAATGAAAATCTTTTGCGTTCTTCTTGAGGTGCTTTGAAAGGTCATCGATCTGCTTTGTGAGAATCGCAACCTGTGACTCAGGAGAACCTGTATCACTATCGTGACGACGAACTTCCTTGATCGCGTTTTCTTTCTTTCGTTTTGTAAGCATGTTGTTTAAAAATGCGTCACAATGTGTAGATTGCACACTGGACGCCGTTAGTTATAACCTGCGAAGGTTGCCACCACTGTACCATATGTTGACACTCTTTGCAACTCATGTCCTAGGATGGTTGGAAACAGTTAGGAACGTATAACTGACAAGATATCTGAGTTAAAAATACGCTATGATACATATATATGTCACTCAGTGAGCTTAAAAGGCAATTTCTTGAATATCTTGAAATCGAGAAGGGTCGAAGTATTCATACCGTAACTAATTACGATCATTATCTCACGCGGTTTCTTGAATATTCAAAAAACGACGATCCAGCAAAGCTGACGGAATCAATGGTTCGAGAATATCGTCTATGGCTTAATCGTCAACCAGGTACAAAGGTGGGAAGAAACACAGATACGCTTAAGCGTCGCACACAAAATTATTACCTTATCGCTCTTCGTGCGTTTCTTAAATTTCTTCGTAAGCGTGGAGTTGAGTCACTCAATCCTGAAGGAATCGAACTTGCAAAAGTTCCCGAGCGCTCACTCGACCTTATCTCTACCGTTGAGCTCGATAGACTCATGAAAGGTCCTGATACGAGTACTATTCGCGGTCTTCGTGATAAGGCGATTCTTGAACTTCTCTTCTCTACCGGACTTCGCGTGTCGGAACTCTGCAATCTTTCTCAGGAAGATATAGATCTTTCCCGTGACGAATTTTCAGTACGAGGAAAGGGGGATAAAATCCGCGTCGTTTTTCTTTCTGATACTGCACGCGAGGCGGTGCGCGCATACCTTAAGGCACGGACGGATTTCGATGATGCTATGTTTGTACAGTACGGTAAAAATGCAAAAACAGAACAGGTGAAAAACAAAGACATCAGACTTACTCCAAGAAGTGTGCAACGCATAATGAAGCAGTATGCAACACTCGCTGGTATTACGCGTAAGGTTACCCCACACGTTATACGTCACTCATTTGCAACTGACCTTCTCAGTAATGGGGCCGACCTCCGTTCAGTACAGGCACTTCTTGGACATGCAAATATTGCAACGACCCAGATATATACCCATGTCACTGACAAACACCTCCGTGACATTCACAAGAAGTTTCATTCGAGGAAGTAGTTTTGAAGGGTGTATATATAATTTAAAAATTAAAAAATCGCATCGGTAAGATGCGATTTTGTAAAATTTTTACTAAAGTAACTAATCTTCCTGATTAGCTCTTGTTCGAGGTTGCTTCTCGGGTATACCTTCTTGTAAGACGGAGGAACGTAAATTTCTACCTCGCATGTTGTCTACAAGGGAAGAAGATATTCCTTGAGCTGTTGAGTAATCGGACTGAGGTTCTCCTCTGTAGAAGATTTCACCGTCCCTTTTGCGTACGAGTGGTGTGAACGTGATACTCATCATTATTTCCTCAAAGTGAACAAAACAACCAACGGTTAGTCTACATATTTTGTTGGTAAAAGTAAATTATCCGATATTTATATAGTTTCTGAAACTGAAAAAAGAATTGGGATTTCGCGAGCGTCGTCATGTTCGAGGAGCCCAGAGGGATTATCTTTTTTGAGAATTATTGTACCTCGATTGTATGGGGTATCTGAAGGAAAGTCATATGGAATAGTAGCAGTGAATGATACAAATTCTGTGGTCATCCAATCATCTTGTGCGGTAGCATAGCCTTCACCAATAATGAGTCCATCCCAATTAACGATGGTGACCGGAAAGCTTCCTTCGAAAAACCAATTTCCTCGAGCCTTCCCTGTGATGGTAACCGGTGAGGTAATGGAAGCGCCCGCCTTGGGGGTGTCTATATTGATGAGTGGGTCAAGGGCGGGCGCTTCCTCATCCAGTATTGTTGGACAAGGTGCAAACTCGCAGTTTGGTCCGATGCGTCCCACAGCACTCCCGTCAGAACAGATTTTTGCATCCATGGTGCATGCAACAATAGGATTTAGTTTAGGAGTTTGCTTTATATATGTACCCAGACATACCATACCTATGAAAACAAAAAACACGAATATGTATAGGTGGTATTTCATATATAAGAAAAGTACTGAATCCTATGATGTTGTTTCTGCAAGTACTGGTGTAGACGTTTTTTTACGGAGGATAAAGTTTTTAATTTTTTCATATCCAATAATGCGTAGTCCAAGCACCTCGAGTCCAATAAAGAATAAGCTTCCACCTGGCGTGAGTGGTGTGACAAGCATAAGAAATCCAAAAACAACCAAAAACCAACCAACAATCTTTCGTAATCGTGGTCGGGTGTTGCTGTATTTTTTGAATCTATCTACCATATATATACATTGACGCGGTGTATGCGCTTTTCTTACCGATAAATAAAATCCCCCGAGAAACCTTTGGTTTCTCGGGGGATTTATTATGTGAGTTATATCTTCTCTTCAATCACTGCTTCTGCTCGGATTTTTTCGACAACACCACTAAGTACCTCTTGTTGTCTTTGGAGGAGTATCTGTTCAATTACCTGCGGTCGAATACTTTCAAGTGGTGGAAGTTCAGATGCTTCATACGCTGAAAGGAATGTGGTTATGTCAGCGTCTGTGACTTCTAATGATTCAGGACTCATAAGAGAGGTAACATAATTGTCGACAAGAACACGTTCATGCAGATTTGTACGAAGATCTTCAATCGTAATACCTATGGTCTCAAGTTCTGATATAAGCGCATCTTCCCCTCCTCTTTGTTCTGCGAGCATATCGTACATTTCTTGCACTTCAGCATCGGTCGCGGTTATTCCTGATTCTTTTATGGTCTTGATAAGTAGTGTGCTGTCGATGAGTATTTGCAGGGATTGCTTTTTAATTTCCTCTTGTACAGATGGGGCCGTTACATCGATACCCTGCTGTGCTGCATCCGACTCCATGCCTTTAATATTTTTTTCAAGTTCATCGCGATATATTTTTTCTCCGTTTACAATAGCAACTACACCGCCATGTGCATACTGTGTGCTGTATACATAGTATCCTGCTCCTAGAATCAGTATAAAGGCAACGACGATTGCAATAAGATTCTGTGTATTTTTATAAAATGGTACAACAACAGGTGAACTTGTTACAGCCGTTTCGACAGTTGTTGTGTCTTGTGTGGTTTCCATAAATGTGTGACGCTATCGATAATTATAAGTACAGAGTACCACGTGAGACCCGCTTTGTGAAAGTAAAAGATACTGATACACATATACCAGTATCTTTTGAAGGAGGAATTAAAAGAACATAATTTATATGTTTTGTCCTAGCTGTTCAATATCTTCTAAGACCTCTTCAGCATGAATGACTGGTTTTACCTTTTTATATATTTTGGCAATTTTCCCAGAAGGATTAATGAGAAATGAGGTGCGTTCTGTGCCAAGGTATTCACGCCCCATAAACTTTTTAGGCGCCCATACCCCGTATGCTTTCACAACACTTTTTTCTGTATCTGCGAGAAGTGTAAATGGGAGGGTGTATTTTTCTTCAAATTTCTTGTGACTTTTTTCGTTGTCGGTGCTAATACCAAACACCGAACATCCTAACTTTCTAAATGTAGGAAAATTATCGCGAATAGCACATGCTTGCTTGGTACACCCTGGAGTATCATCCTTTGGATAGAAATAAAGAAGTACCCATTTCCCTTTTTGCTTCGCAAGAGAATGGGTCTCTCCGTTTTGGTCTGCGAGTGTAAAGTCCGGCGCGATACTTCCTGTGGTGAGTGATGTCATATGGATGATGTGATGCATTATGTATATACATTATTGTATCAAACTGCGATGGGGTGTGAGATATTGTCATTGTAAATAATAAAAGCCCGACGCCTATGGCGTCGGGCTTTTATTATTTCTTTCCCTCTTTTCCTAAGTCGAGCACTTCATCAATTCGAATTTTCTCCACAAAGTCAGGTACGTGTGATACGAGAATCATCGCACCTTCATATTTATTGAGAGCTTCTGCAATTATTGGCAGGTGACGGAAGTTGATATGGTTCGTTGGTTCGTCAAGAATAAGGAGTCCTGGTTTCATGAGCACAAGCTGCGCAAATGCAACGAGTCCTTTTTGTCCCTCAGAAAGACTTCCGATACGTGTATGCATAACATCTCGCCCAAGAAGAAAACCTGCAGCGACAGAACGCATATCTTCTTCAACTTTCTTTTCCATGACTGATATAAGTGCATCATATACCGTGTCTTCAAAGTTGAGTGTTGAAAAATCTTGGCGGTAATATCCAATCTTAACTCCAAGCGCAACTGTCTCTCCTTTTGCATGTCCTCCCGCAAGTGATTCTAGGAGTGTACTCTTCCCTATTCCGTTTGGTCCAACGAGTTGGAGGTGGTAATTCTTTGAAAGTGAAATATCGCACTCTCGTTCTGTCGGTTTGTGGTTTTTAATTACTTTGTATGAAGAAATGGTAAGAATCTTTGGAGGTAACTCTTTTGGTGTATCGATAGTAAAGGGGCGAATCGTTCTATCTTCTTTACGTACATCCACTTTGTTTTCTTCATATTCTTCTGCTTCCTCACGAAGCTTCTTTGCAACAAGACGCATCTTTCCTCCCTTTTGCGCAAAGAAGTTTGCTTTCTCTTTGTTTGCTTGAATTTCCTTTGCGTACTGTGCATTTTTTCGATTTTCCTTTTCAATTCGGGCAGCAATCTCCTTCACTACATCGTGGTAGTTTCCGTCATACTGCTCAATAAGGTGTGAGTGCACGTCGAGGTAAAGCACTCCTTGGGTAAAAGCATTTAAAAAGTCCGCATCGTGAGAAATCACCACTACTGTTTTGTTGTAGTTTTTAAGAAATTCAGTGAGGTGTGCAATACCTGCAACATCGAGATTATTTGTTGGTTCATCGAGAAGAAGAAGATCAGGGTTTTGGATAAGTGCTGACGCAAGAAGGAGTCGAGCTTGTTGCCCGCCTGAAAATGATTTTACGATGCGGTCATGGGGTGCATTAAGTCCTACCACCTCGAGCACTTCATCAATTTTTGGGTCGATATCGTACACTTTTTCAGAAAAACATTTTTGGAAAAAATCTCGGACGGTAAGTTCTAGCTCATCTCGTGGTATAACTTGTCGTGAAACTGCGATCGTGGTGCGTGGCATGATGTTCACGTCCCCGTCATTTGCATGGTACTTACCGGTGATGAGTCCGAAGATGGTACTCTTCCCTGCACCGTTTTGTCCCATGAGGGTAAGTTTTGCACCACGACGAATCACGAAGTTCGCACCAATGAGAATTGGTTTGTTGTGATTGTATTCAAATGTAACGTCACTGAATGTGACGAGACCAGCTTGGCGTGACATAGATGTGTAGGGTACCTTATTTTTTGAGTTTTTGGAAGTAAATAATAAAAGCCCGACGCCTATGGCGTCGGGCTTTTATTATTTCTTTGTATCTTTCTTTGGTTTCTTTTTTTCCTTTTTATGTAGTACGCGTTCTGCCATGGTGTATATGCTTAGGCCTATAACGTACTTATTCTATCATGTATATCAAGCAAATATTTTCAAATTTGGGGACGAACATGCTTTGAGTATGTATGATTTGCGGATTATAAAGCGCCCGACCACAAAGTGGTCGGGCGCTGACGTAAGAACCTTTCTTCATTTAAAGAGCACAACGAGCATAGAACCCAAAACAAGGAGTGCGGTGCCTACCCAGTGTCGTACAGTCACTTTTTCACCAAACATGTACATACCAAGTATGAGTGAAAAGAACGGCATGGTGCGCTTGAGTGCAAATACCTCACTTGCGTTAGCTTGCTCGAGCGCAAGATTAATAGGGCCGTTTTCTAGGAGCGCAACTACTGCTCCGGATGCGATCATATATATAAGTACTTTCTTCCATACCCCGCTATTTCTAAGTGTAACCGCAGATTGAAACTCTATTTTTGCGGATGAGAGCAGTATACAGAGAAATCCAATACTGATTCCAAAGTGTGCTACTGCTCCCGAGAAGAGCCCACTCCCAACCTCATCTATCATTACCGCCATGTATGGCGATGTAACAGAATAACACAGTAATGTTATTCCGAAATACCCTGCAGAGCGAAGTGCTGTCTTGTCAGGACGTTCTTTTGCTGAAAATAATACAGCACCTGCGATAACAATACCCATACCGACCATCTGCACCAAACTTGGAAGGACACCACGGAGTACATACTCTATCGGCACCATCGTAAGTGAAGTAAGTGCCATAAATGGCATGAGTTTTGAAAGTGCGGTCTTGTCGACTGCCTTATATGCCGCCCAAAGTGCTAATACATTGAGCAGTATTACTGCCAGTGACGCTTCAATAAATCTTCCACCTATTTCCGGAAATACAAAATCATTTGGTATTCCCCAAAGAAGGAAAAACAGAAAACCCGCAACAGCATATGAAACAACACCAAGTAAGTTGTTGATTCCGCGACCATCTAGTGTTCTTTTCTTGAGTGCCCAGCCAAACGCTTGGCCAAACGCACCGAGGAGTGAGAGTAATACCCATGTCATATACGTTATCCTTTAGAAATTTATTTTCAAAGATCTTTGAGAACCATACCACATGTAGTGTATGAACGGAATACCTTGGATTACGTATGTATGCTTAATTTGCTACACTACATATATATGAAGATATTTTCGTGGAATGTTAATGGTATTCGAGCTGTAAAGAAGAAAGGCGATTTTGATAGATTTATAGAAAAATATCAGCCAGATATACTCTGTCTACAGGAAACAAAGGCACAGCGTGACCAAATTGAGATTGATTTGCCAGAATATGAAGAATATTGGTGTTCTGCAGAGAAAAAAGGCTATTCAGGTACTGCTATTTTTACCAAAATATCACCAATACAAGCCATGTATGGGATTCCAGAATACATTACTAAAAAATATGAACTCACTGATGATTATGGTGACACTACTAAAGAAGGTCGAGTTATAGCCTTAGAATTTGAGCATATATATGTTGTAAGTGTGTATACACCAAACGCCAAAGACGATTTATCACGTATTCCTATGCGTGAAGCGTGGGATCCTGCATTTCTTGAGTATATGAAGGAACTCAACATGCAAAAGCCTGTTATCTTCAGCGGAGATCTTAATGTTGCACATACTGAGGACGACCTCGCGAGACCAAAAGAAAACGAGGGTAAGAAGGGATTTACCAAAGAAGAACGTTCGGGCATTACTGCAATAGTTCAAAGTGACTTCATCGATACGTTTCGACTTTTTACTAAAGGCAACGGAAATTATACGTGGTGGTCACATTGGGGTGGTGCACGTGAACGCAATGTTGGATGGAGAATTGACTATATCTTTGCACCGAAAATTCTTGAATCGCAAATCAGAAGTGCACGGATTCACCCAGATACTTTTGGAAGTGACCATTGCCCTGTTTCGCTTGATATAGATATTGAAATGTAAAAACACAAGAACACGAAATAGGATAGTGTCAATATTGCATATAACACTATAGTTTATATGGCTCTACAAAGCCGTAGAAGTACTTTTAAAAAATCATGTCCTTTATAAAGGACATGATTTTTTAAGTTATACACAGTTATTCACAATAGTGTCCTTTACACGTATCTATAAAGGACATAGTATATATGTAGGCCCAGAGAGGGCGAGCAGGAATCTCTCACAGGAGAGAATCCCCTTAAAGAGCACATTTTACAATCGAGTTAATACCTCCAAAAGAACTCTAGTACATCACACGGTGAGGAATGCACGAACCACTTCTGGTTCACGCGAGAATCACCAAAAGAACATTACGAGTCACACAATGGATTCTGGCCATCTTGGCATAATCCGCATGGGCACAAGTCCCAAATTACGACTCAGAACGAACAATGTAGAGAACAAAAGAACAAGTAGATATAAAGCCCGTCGGATTGGGCACTGAAGCAAGGCTTCGGCATTCAATCCCACGGGCTTTTTTTATTACAGAATATATTTCTTTATATTAAAAAATCCTTGTTTTACAAGGATTAATTAACTTTATGCTTTTTGTGTAGCTCGGCGATAGCTTCCGCCTCCTCTTTTTCTATAGTATTTTTTGCTTTTTCTCCTAACTTTTTGAGTTCTTCTATTGGCATTTTCATGAGCTCGGTTGCTCGTGCTTCCATATATTCGACTGTGTTTTTAGTAGGATCCTCCAGAACTTCCTCAAGAAGCGCATGAAGCGTGAAACCAAGCTTTGGTCCAGGTTTTTCGCCACTTATTTCCATAATACGAGAACCATCAATCTTCAGCATTTTAACTGAAATTGGATCACGTAGTGCTTCTTCCACCATAGCGATGTACTTGCGGAGTCTGAAAGGCTGTTCTTTTGGTCTACCTGTACCAATGCGGTCACATCTGCGTAGCTTGAGTAAATCCCAAATATTTTCTTCTCCTACATTAGCGATGGTTCTTCGTACTGCAGAGAGTGTGATTTGTGTTGGATCACTAAAAAACATATGCCAACGAATGAGATTTGATATCCTCTCAACCTTTTCTTTAGGAAATTTCAGTGCCTGTAATGCTTTTTTTGCCACCTTCGCACCCACTACTTCATGTCCGTGGAACGTCCAGTCTTTCTTTTCATCTGACCACCGACGAGTTTCTGGCTTTGAAATGTCGTGAAATAGCCCAGCAAGACGAATATCGAAATCCCAATCCTTATCAGCCGCATGTTGCATGGTGCGCAAAAGATGTTCGTACACATCATATGCATGGGCTTGGTTTTGTTCTACACCAATCCCTCGTAGAAGGTCTGGCGCGACATGGGTAAGAAGTCCAAGTTTTTCGAGAAGTACAATTCCCTGCATTGGATGCTTTGAATTAAGGATTTTAATAAACTCATCCCGAATTCGTTCTTTAGAAATACGGCCTAAATTATCAGCATTATGAGCAATTGCGCTCATGGTCTCACTCTCAATAACAAAATCAAGTTCTACCGCAAGACGTATAGCCCGCATCATGCGGAGCGCGTCTTCCTTAAAGCGTTCCACAGGATTGCCGACAGCTCGAAGACGCTTCCCTTTCAAATCATCTTCCCCACCAAAAATATCAACAATTCTCTCTGTTTTTACATGATATGCAATAGCATTTACGGTAAAATCCCGACGTTCCAAGTCTTTTTCGAGAGAAACTCCGAATTCAACAGTGTCAGGCCGTCGAGCGTCTGAATATTCAGACTCAGTACGGTACGGAGTCACTTCAATCACCTTTAGTGTAGAATCCTCAGTCTCACTCACGATGCCAACAGTTCCGAAATCATTGTTTATAAAAGTTTCAGGAAAGATACTTTCAATCTCAGACGGGTGTGCGTCTGTTGTAAAATCCCAGTCTTTTGGCTTTTTTCCTAATATTAAATCCCGTACACACCCACCAACGAGATATGCTTCAAATCCCCTATTCTCAAGGGTTTCTGCAACGTGTTGTACTTCTTTTGGAATCTCACTGCGAACTATCATAAAGGTATTGTAGCAGAAAATCGTTGCAATTTCTTCTTTTGCACCGTATGATAGGTGGTATTGCACTTGTAAGAGAATCTTCCAAGTGCATCATTCGGAGCTACTACATACGAGCATGTAGATCTCCTTATTTGCACCTGTGGTGAAATGGATATCATTACTGACTTCGGATCAGTCGTTCCAGGTTCGAGTCCTGGCAGGTGCACAGACACAAAAAAACCCGCGTTTGCGGGTTTTTTTGTGTCTGAAACACAGGATGAGAAAAGGTTGTCGATAGTTTCGACCGAATGGGAGAAAATATCATACAACCTGTACTGATTCTGTAAGAATCGAGTCCTGGCAGGTAACTTTTATCAACAAAGTAAATTAAAGTCAGATGCCACACAAAAATATGTGCAAGCCGGAGTCTAAATGCGTATAAGCTTTTTTATTATAGAATCTATGTTCATAACATCGTAATGAACATATGACATAGTATATAATATACATATACTATGATACGTAAATTAGCTCAGTTTGAACAAGCCTCCAGTCTACGAAAACGAGGCTTTACATACGCTGAAATAGCAAAAATTGTAGGAGTTTCGAAAGGAACCATAAGTGCATGGATTTCACGTGAAACATGGTCAAAGGATGTTGCTCTGAGTAATAAAAAAAGAGCTTCTCGTGAGAACGGAAAGCGTATTTCCCTACTTAATACAGTAAGAAAGAATCAACATACGAAGATGTATAATGAGGCAGAACGTGGTGCCACGACTGAGTATAAGCATTATAGAAGCAACCCCCTCTTTATTGCAGGAGTTACTGCCTATCTTACGATAGGTGACCACGGGAAGACTACTTCGATTCGTGTAACAAGCAGTAATATAAGTGTACATCGAATATTCATAGCGTTCCTTGAAGAGTACTTAGGTGTTCCACGTGAAAATATTCGTTTTTGGCTTCTTTTGTATGCAGACTTAAAACCTGAGGAATGTTCACGGAAATGGTCTAAAGAAATTGGCATTCCTCTATCTCGCTTTCATAAGTACCAAGTTGTTTCTAATAAATTAACAAAAAACACATTGCACTTTGGAGTTGGAAATACTATAATCGGTAACGCAGTCATGAAGCGAAAGCTTATAAAGTGGATTGAACTTCTACAAAAAGATCTGTAAAACATATGCGGCCATGGTTAAGTGGTATAACGAGTCCTTGCCAAGGATTAGTCGGGGTTTCGATTACCCCTGGCCGCACAAATATTTCAACAAAAGTCCCCTTCTTGGGGGCTTTTGTATTGAAATAGTGTTTGGACGGAAAAAGATACCTGCGTATCTTTCGTGGTAATTGAAACCGCCGGATCGATGTGAGTTTACGAACGAGTGAGGCGTGACCCGCGGTACGTAGAAGTGAAACGACTTAGAAACCGCAGGTTTCGATTACCCCTGGCTGCACAAAATGCAAAAGCACCCCTAGGGTGCTTTAAATTTTCTATATAAAAGACATATCTACAAATTAAAGGACATATCCACATGAATCTCAGTGATATGGGGAAAACTGGGGATAAACATGTTGGTATGTGTATAAAGGACAACATTAATAAAGATTTTGTCTTTATAAAATGGCTTATTATATAAGAACAGTAACTTTATCACTGTATTTATGCGCAAAAGTATTGTTTCACCTAAAACACTATTATAAAGCAGTATTTAATTATATAGTTTCATATGAAACACATGGCTAAACATAATGAAATTGGAAAAATTGGTGAAGATATGGCATCTAAGTGGCTTGTAAGAAACGGCTTTTCAATTATCCAAAGAAATTATGCTAAAAAATACGGAGAAATTGATATCGTTGCACGTGAAACGAATGGTAAGATTCATTTTGTTGAGGTAAAAACAGTTTCATATGAAACAAAAGTGCTTTTAAACAACGCTGTTTCTCATGGAACGTGGAGACCCGAGGAAAATGTACATAAAAACAAGCAAATGCGTCTTTCGAGGACGATTCAAAGCTGGATTTTTGAAAATCATTATGACGGAGATTGGCAGATTGATATTATTGCTATACGAGTCGTTCCACGTGAAAAATATGCAACTATCAAGCTTCTTCAGAATATAATATTTGAATAGTTTCATGTGAAACTATAATGTATGCCAGTATGTCAGTGCTTTTTGTGTCTTGAGTACGTATTTAGTTCCACGTGAAATTAATCAAATCTTCAAGCGGAGTTTTAGATGTGTTTTTGTATATCTTTAATAATTTCAGGAAATGTTTCACCTAAAAAATGTCCTCGATCATGAAAAACCATCATATTTGCAGTTGGAAGTGCCACGTGAAACATTTCTGCGTGAGAATATGGAACAATAGTATCATCCGTTGAGTGTAGGATATTAATAGTGCCTACCGATTGTTTTATTCTATAAAGATTAGCTGCATCGAATGCAAAGTCTGCACAGTCCTCGCCATTAAATTCATCTGGTTGAAATGGTGAAGCAATTAGATAAAGTGCTTTCACGTGAAACGGTAGTGAATTCTCTGTGAGATATTTTGTAAGGAAAAAGCCACCAAGTGAGTGTCCAATAAGAATTGCTTCACCTGAAACATATTCAAAGTAGCGCTCAAACCATATTTTCCATTCAATATATCTTGCGTTTTGACTGTTTGGCATTGAGGGGAAGAATATGTCGCATGTATCTCCAAATTCCTCAACAAGTGTATCTTTCCAGCGTTTTTGTTTTACTACTCCTGTCGGATCCCAAATGGTTTTTATTTTAAGATTGTGTAGGTATGCATCATATGAACTAAATGAGTTCCCGCCATGTATGAAAATGATTTGAGTATTCATAGTGATATTGTAACATCACTCTAATAATACGCCTTTTGATTTCCGGACGTGCGTAACGTATCTTGCTCACTTTCCCCGACACACACAAAAAGACCGATATGTATCGGTCTTTTTTGTATTTTGTCGGGGAGCCGGGAATCGAACCCGGACCACTCGGTCCCAAACCGAGTACACTACCACTATGCTACACCCCGATGTAGCGAGAGAAGTCAAAATGTGTTGCATTTCCTCACAAATATTTATATCTAAGCTTGCTTAAGATATAAATATTTGTGAGGAAATGAGTGCTGAGCACGTACATTTTGATTTCCGAGCGAAGAGGGAATGTATCGAAGATACACCCCGATGTATTGAAGATACACTCAATCTTCTACACACGAAACAGATATATCTAATTTCGTGCTCACGATAATAGCATTTGTTAGAAAAAAATGCGAGACTTATACGCATAAGTGTTGTAGTATCATACATTCATCATGATTACTCATTATTTTAAAGCGAAAGACCACGAGGATATTAGTGTTAAAAATGAACACTGTATTGATGGATGGACGCATGTTATTGCTCCGACTGATGATGAGCTGCGTGCTCTTGTTGAAGAGTTTCATCTCGATGAAACAATTGTGGCTGATATAAAAGATAATTTTGAAGTACCTCGCTTTGAGCAAGAGGGAAGTGTTTCTTATTTCTTTACACGTTATCTTAATAATAAGGAATCAGAAATTGATACGGATACATCGCCAATTCTTATTATCCTTGGACTCACATTTATTATCACTATCGCAAATCAACGTGTCCCTTTTATTGAGACCTGTATTTCTGGGAAAAAAAATATTCAGACAACACAAAAGACAAGCCTTTTCCTTGTTTTGATGTCAGCAATGGTGGCTAATTATGGACGTTTTCTTAATGGTATACGAAAAACGGTGCATAGGGATGTTGCGCACGTGCGTGCAATTCGAGCGCGAGATATTCAGCGGTTGGTACTCTTTGAACAGGAACTTAACGAAATATTGTCTGCACTCCTACCGACAAACGCTTGGTTACATCAACTAAATCGTGGAAACTATATTCAGATGTTTACTGAAGATAGGGAATTACTTGAGGATCTTCTTATTGCAAGTGGACAGCTTGTTGATTCTGCAAAAACTATTATGAAGACTATCCAAAACATTCGCAGTGCGAGTGAGGCATTTCTTACTCAAAAATTGAATAGCACTATCCGCATGCTCACTGCATTTACCATTATTCTCACTATTCCAACTCTTATTGCATCGCTTTTTGGAATGAATGTCCCGGTTCCACTTCAGAATGAACCATATGCTTTTTGGTTTATTGTGGGATTTATTGTTGCGATTGTACTTGTGACAATTCATTTCTTTATGAAAAATCGTTGGATTTAATTGGATGAGTTGCGTAAAACGGCTGATTTTCTTCGAAAATCAGCCGTTTTACTATTAAGAAAACTATAAAAAACATAGAACACATTATTCCTGTGAAAGAAGTGGGTTTTTCGTCCGTCATCGTTTATAATGACACTCACATGGCTCGAGATACGCAGGCAAAAAGAAAAACTGCAGAAGCTATCGTGGGTAGTCACGAAGAGCGTTTTTTGAAAGCGTTTGACGAATATGCTGACCCGCTTTTTCGTCATGCAGTCTATCGACTCTCAGATCGAGAGCGGGCGATAGAGATTGTACATGATACTTTTACAAAAGTGTGGAGTTATATTCGTAACGGCCATGAAATTGATTCATTCAAACCGTTTTTGTATAAGGTAATGAATAACCTTATTATTGATGAGTATCGTCGAAGAAAGGAGCTTTCGCTCGACGCCATCTTGAGTGAGGAGGGAGTTGATGAAGGTTCGTTTGCAGAATTGCATGAAGGAAGTGTTGAGGAACTCACTTTTCTTCTTGATGCAAAAAAGGCAAGTGAACTTCTTGAAGAACTTCCACTTGTATATCGAGAAGTGCTCGTATTGCGATTCGTGGATGGTTTGGGGCCAAAGGAAATCAGTGAACTTATAGAGGAGTCTGAAAACGTGGTTTCTGTCCGTATTCATCGAGGATTAAAAATTCTCAAAGATATGATTATGGCAAAAGAAGATGAAGCACGTGACCGTCTTCAAACAAAAAACATATGAAGTCATTTGATTCAGAATTAAAGAAATATACCGAAAAAGTAAGCTTAAAAGCTTCTGAGCGACACCAATTGCGTGAGCGTGTTTCGTTGTATATGGAATATCATCCTTTGCAAAAGCCTGAGCGCGTTTCAAAGAATATTTCTGAGGCGCTTCCATTTGATCCATATTTCGTACTTAATTTTAATACACGCATTGTGCGTATTGCAGGAGGATTTTTTGCACTGCTTATTATTGCAATTCCATTTGCGGCTGAACGTTCTGTTCCCGGTGACGTTTTGTATTTAGTAAAAACAAATATTACTGAGTCGGTACAAGGGCAACTTGCTAATTCACCGTATGAGAAGATTGAGTTTGAGACTCGACTCATGGAAAAGCGAATTGCTGAAGCTCGTGTGCTTAAAAACGAAGGTCGCCTAACCGATGATGTGAAGACTCAGATTGCAGAGACTGTTAAAGAACATTCAGAAGCAGTTCAGGATGGAATTGCTGAGCTTCGTGTTCAGGATGCTGATGGAGCTGCTATTGCACAGATAGCGTACAGCTCATCACTTGAGGTGCAGTCTGCAATGCTTGGTACGCAAGAATCCGGAGACAGCATGGTTATGGCTACTGCGGTTACTATGATGGCAAAGACGATGGATGCTATTCCTGTTGATCCTATTTTGTCTGTTGTTACTGAGGCACAGGCAGAAGTCGCTAATGACCAAAACGCTACAATACCATCATTTAATGGTTTGGTTGCTCGTATTGAGTTGGAGACAACACGCGCGTATGAGTTATTTGAGGCAATAAAGCAGACGGCGACTGCTGAAGAGATTACAGATCTTGAACGACGTCTTTCTGATATGAATCGTGTTGTTGGGGAGGCGAAAGCACTTCAGACAAGCGATGAAACTTTTGCAACAAATGAACTTGCTGCGTCACTTAAGCAAATCCAAAAGCTCATACTCTTTATGACTGATATTAATGTACGGGAAACAATTGCACTTGAGACGATTGTGCCGATTGTACCGAGTGACGAAGAACGTATTGCGTTTATCCAGACTGAGTTGCAAGCTGTTGAAGAAATAGAGCGAGAGATAGAGCAGTATAAAGAGGGTATTGATGATGCAGATACACTTCAAAAGATTTCGGAAGGCATCGATATGATTACTGAGTTTCGTCTTAATACACTCACATCGTTAGATATCGCTGATATTGAGGGTGCGGAATTTGCGGTCATGAATGCGCGCATGTATGCACAAGATGTGTTGTATATAGTCTCTCCACAGGTTGATGATGTTATACCTGTTGATATAGGTGAAGTGATAGAAGCTGAAGCTGAAACTGAAACAGTAACAACGACTGAAAGTACAATAGAGAGTGAGGAGAGTATCGTTGAATAATAAAAACCCCCGCGCCTATGGCGCGGGGGTTTTTATTACTATGTCCTAGTTACGTAGCTCGTCAGTGAGTAACTGTGTGAGAAACGGTGCTATCGCTTCTTTGAATATACTTCCACGGAGCGCCACATCACCAAGCATGTTTTGTGGTAGTGAAAACCCTGTCTCTTCAATCATTGTACGATCAATATATGAAAGCGATAATGCGCGGAGACTATGTGTGCCTTCAAGTATCTCGTCACCTTTAGTTACAATAAGACCAATGGCATATCGATCAGGATGTACGACCGGTCCACCAGATGCACCCTGTTCACCAACGGGTGAATCTGAAATAGAAAAGATGTCAGCATAGTTGCTTCCAAAGGTGTAGAGAGTATTAACTGCTGATTCTGCAACGACAGGTTCCAGCTTTGCATCGGGACCATTTTTAATAAGTTTTGCCGCTGGATATCCTGCACTGAGTACATTGGTTCCTACAAGGCCGTGTGACAAGAGATTGGTATCAACCGGAATGATAGGGAATTGTGTGGGAAGGGGAGATTTAACAATTGATTCTGAAACATACAAAAGTGCATAATCACGTTCTCCTGTTCCTCGAGGTGCTTCATCATCAATGAGTGTGGCGTTTTCGAATATCCATGTAGGTGAGATGTAGAGTAATTCAGCTTTGTATGTTGGCTTGGCAGGATTACCTTGTCGGATAACACATTCTACATCGCGTACAATGTCTTCAGTATCTTCAAGAAGAAGAAATTGTGCTACATGAGCATTGGTCAAAATAACTCCTTTGGTATTAATAAAATACCCAGTTCCTGTCGTCGTGCGGATGTGTGTGTCGGTTTTATATTGACAGTATATATTTACAAGAGCCTCTTCGATGACTTTTTCTGTATCTATCTCACTTGGAATTTCAAAATTATTTTCATCTCGCTTACTAGCAAGCGTTGCAGCTCTTTGGAACTCAGAGTTTTCAAGAAGTACTCGTGGAATTGTTCCGGTATACTTTTCTGCTACGGCCACTACTTTATCAAAGGTGGTGTCATGCGCAGTTTCATCCAAAATAATCTCAGTGTTCTCGCTTTCATCATAAATCAATGATTCAATATATGAAGCAAGAGAGTTGGTGAGCGCGAGGTACCCAATAAGTATGGTAACAATCACATGCTGAATAATCTCGAGAACGTATGTCATGCAATGATTGTATCACGCTGTACTTGGTGTATTGCGTATATGGTAATAAATCTGTGAGTGCGTATACAGTATGGGATTATTATAAAAGTCTTTTACATATGGGAAGTTTGTGCTAGAATCGGTCGGTACACATGCGGGCGTAGTTTAGTGGTAAAACGACTGCCTTCCAAGCAGTAGTTGGGGGTTCGATTCCTCTCGCCCGCACAAAGTAAAAGCCCCGAAAGGGGCTTTTTACGACTGCGGGCGAGAGCCGCAACTATTTTCGTTAGAAAATGGGAGGACGAATCGAAAGACGGAGCCGGGGACCCCTTGGGCCAGCGAGTCGGGGTGGCGAACACTTAGTAGATTTGGAATGAAGTGAACAAATATACTTAGTGATTTGTGACCGATTCCTTTCGCCCGTGAACGACGTATCGAATGATGTGCCATTTGTATATCTTTGAATATATGATAGTGTATGAAAATGCAG
>JACCED011070048.1_pt1 | contig 24441 bp, 17 predicted proteins | sample 7455021 | NCBI WGS metagenome assembly JACCED01 (sample SAMN15323456, study PRJNA562643) | freshwater metagenome | isolation source: river surface water | place: USA:Blue River Watershed | collected 2017-08-19
TGTTATTTGCATCAAATTCAATCGACTTAAACTCGTTTGGTTGGCCAACCGAAAGATGGGTTGTTATCTGCGTTTTCACAAAGATTGGTGAAGTAGATGTCGCAGAATGCCCAGACAGATAAACTTGATGATCAAATGTACGAATAACAATCAGAAAGACTGATGTTGTCATCCCATAGACAACTATATTTTGGATGCTACATAAGGGAATCCCAAAGTCGACATTGAATAAATCAGGTCCGATCGGAAATGAAATACGGTCGCGATGAACCTTGTATATATATTTGTGATCAGAAAAAGAATTGACCACGTTTACCACATCGATTCCTGTATCAAAGCTCGGACCACTATGCAAATGTTCAGGCGATTTGTTCGAAACAAGTTCGAGAGCACTTGATGCGGACCTGTTGCTTGAAACAACTTCAACGCTTTGTTCAACAGACTCAACAATTTCCCAACCGGTTGCATCTTCTGATAACGATTGTTGCTCCAAAAGAGAAATGATCTGTTTCATTTTCTGAAACATCCACAAAAGAAATTTGTGAGTGTTATCAGAAACAGCATCACAAAGAATAAGAGCAGTTTTGGAAGGATCGTTATCCAACTGCAACAATCCCCCAATCTGCTCGAAACAGCGCGAAATGGTTCGCAAAACATCTGGGCCATTTGCACGACAGAAGTTAATGATTTCTCCGACAAGTTGCGCGGGAACTGTGATGATGACAGATAAACTGACATGACTGACAAATAATTTCATGGAAACATCCACCGCACTGGGTTTGATGACCTGCGAGATAGCATTTGATGAGAACTCGATGACACTTTGGCTGACCACAGTTCTTCCAACAACTTCGACAGCATGTGCTGATTTTATCATTGGAGGACCGCATCGCGCAAAGTCCTGATGAATATTGACATCACCCCGAGAAACGCCAGTGATGGTTTCTCTCAACAATTTTAAGTCAATCCCAAGTGTCATCGATACTTGATGAATTCCCTCAGAAAACTTGACAGCAGAATGACCTACGGTCAAAGGTTGCTGTTCATTCAGTTGTAAACAGTTCCTTTCAACAACTTCGGAGGCCAGTGTTACAGACCCATCACTTTGAGGATCGTTTGAGGGAGAAACATCTTCGATGGCGATTGACGCGTTCCCACCGCCAGTTGTGGAAGCATCTTGTGCAGACAGAGATGTTAGTTTAAGGGCGGATACAAAAAGATTCGGATTGTCAGTCGATTGTATCTTTTTTACACAATCCACGAAAAACCCATGTTTATCCATTGTGTATTCAAACGGTTCCCACATTATGGAATGAACCGGTATTTCTTGCGATTCCTCGTTCACATAGGTCGTGATAGAAAACCCATCGTTCCCCGACATCTCGAATTGTATTTTAGATGGGGATTCTTTCATCTTGAAAAAACAAATTAGGACTAAGGGAGTCTTCTCAACAGTCCCATCATTTTGGGGCTTGTGTTTCCTCACGAAAATTGAAATCGTGAATCTACTATCTATTTCGAGAACTCGATAGCAGATTTTCCATTTATCAGGAGCATCAGGAATACGAAGCATGCATGGTTCCCCGACCTCAGATAGTTTATTTGAGGTATTATCTTCTTGGACTCTGACTGAATCCGGTTGTTGTTCTTTTGAGCAAGTGTTACCCATTGTGATGTAATGTATCAAAACAGCCTATTAAAATTTTGTTTAATTTACCCATCAATTTTTTCCAATTAGAAAACAATCATATGACGCAACAAACTATTTATATTCATAAATATAAAATACAATTATAAATCATCCGAGGATTTAACTTCTTCGCCTTTTGCTTGGCTTTTCATTTGTTTCTTCCTCAACCTCAACCACTTCAACAGCAGGTTCACTTGAAAATTGCTCAATCATTGGAACGCAACTCCGCTGTCTTTTCTCCGGTCTTGCTGGAAGACTGAACACGTCAGCTGGAATTGAAAATAGATTCAACCGTTGAAATTGGCGCATGCAGTCGTCATCGATGAGAGGTTCTTGGTCCAGATGCATTGTCACTTCATACCATCGTGGAACAAGTATCCTCGCAATTCTCAGAAAAACATCTGGTTCAAATCGTAGTCCGGACAAAATTTGGCTAATGTCTGGAATAACTTCATTGAACATCGGATTTCCTTCGGTTAGGTCTTTGAAGCAAGCTCCTGTGGTGAAAAATGAAAGAACTTGAAGTGGCTCTCCTTTTCTCACAAATTCAAGGCAAAGCTCATGATAATTATGCCCATTTGGACATTTAAGTTCGACGAATATTAAAACAAAGGCTCCAATTGGAATTGATCCTTGTCGTTCAGAATACGTGAAATGATACACAGTTCTTGTGATAGGAAAACGTCTTCTAAGAAGCTCACGTTGGCAAAGTTGAACACGACCTGCTACAAGTGCTGTTCGGGGGTTAATTGCTTGCTGTTGACGAGACATCATCAATCTGTTCAAAAATTCTAAATTTTGTTTGGTTTCTGGGGTTCCCATGTTGTTGGAGTATATTATGTAAAAATCAATTACGATTTACCATCAATTTTTCTTATTATAATAAATCACTTGATTTGGCCAATGTAAAATAACGACAACAGATTTCGGGCACGTGGTCGTGCGTAGATTCATCTCATTAAAATAAAGTCGCGATGAATTTAACAAATAAACGTCCAGATTTTTCATTGAATCTGAACAGATTGGATTTGATTTTCCTCTAAACATAGCATGTTTTTACCGAAATAAAATACTTCCGATATACAAACATTTTTACCGAATTCCATAAATAAATAATATCTAATAAATTATAAGATGGCAAATTGCGGATTTCAATATTATAAGCAAGACTACAACCCAGAACAAGAAAAAACGAATACGTTTGTTAAATTTCTCCTCTGTAATCAAAAGCAAATCCAAAAATTAACAGATGCCTTTTATTTAGCGGGGCAAGAACAGAAGGCGCAGGGCAAATTCTATTGCTATCGTTATGTCAATATCCTCAGGAATTTACCGGACCCCTGTAATAAGTGCTCCTATTGCGACAAGGATGGCTGTGGGCCCGCAAGCCGTGTCTATTACGCCCAGACGCTCTACCTCTTTTGGACGACGAGCCAGAAGATGGCGAAAGACAGGGCTTTCGCCCTCGATTTGATTGCTAATCGCCAGCTTGAATATTTCAATTCATACACGAAGCAATATCAGATTATGATATTGGATGATTTAGATATCCAAGTTTTACTCATTTATGCGATGGGAGAGCAAATTCAGGGCCTATATCGGGCATCGAATAATTGCTTTTGGTATTTAGAACAGGCGCGCGACTTCTGTTATTTGGCGAACTTCCCATTTGATTTAGCGGGATGTATGTTGGTCCCCCTTAAATACAGCGCACGTGAATTTCGCGAACTGACTTTCACGACGAGCGACTCATTCTCCAATAATTACACTAATCAGGGAAGCCAGTGTTTTTTGAGTAAATGTAGCGAACCAGCCGAAAAATAAATGTATGTATCTAATATGTCATATAATAGTCTGACTTATTTCGATTTGGACCTAAAAACGCTTACGCCGATGGATAAATTTATAATGAGGGCCTTCGTTGATGAATCATATCTTACGAACTTGTATCAGGCGACGGACTGGGCCCAACAGTTGAAGATGCAGGGCCAGACATACTGCTACCGATATGTTCCTCAACAGGCGGGCCTCTATTCGAAGATGTATGACCAGAACGACCTTATTGACTTGACATTCATTTCATATATTGTCCCGAACCCATACACATATGATTTTTCTGTCCCCTTTAATGTGAATGGGCATATTATTTATGTTGATGAAGTGGATAAGAGCTTTATTATTGCGAGGAAGGGACGCGAGTTTTATGAGAGTCTTTACGCGGCGCTTGAAATGGCGAAAGAATTTAGGGCGAATGGACGCTATTATTGCTATAATATGGTTACTCCGAACTGGTTCCTACCGGAGAATCAATACGCCGCCGGAATTCCGGGCCAGAAGCTGATTCTTCTATGGTATAATATGAATTATGTTATTAAGAATCCATAGGAGACCGAATATGAAGATATAAAAACCGATTGATTTTTATATCTTGCAATTCCATAAAATAAAGTATGATTATATTATAAAATGAGCTTACCATCGAGATATTGGAATCAATCAACTGTTGATTTAGCTAATGACCTACTACCAACAATTTTGGCGGGGAAGACAGAGGAAGAAATAGTAGTCATACTAGATGACCCCGCTAATCAATCTCTTGTTGATATACTTCGGAGTTTCTGTAATCAGACGTATCGGGTCCAGATAAATGTGAATAGGGGATTGAATGTGTGCTGTTATAATGTGATGTGGGAGAATTTAGGAGGGGTTCTTTTGATAGACCCACGCAATATGTCGAACCTCAATTATTTGATGTTTTCGAGTGGAGCAGAAGAAAGGAGTAAATTTATATTTGCGGTGCTACACGTTGTTCGCGTGAATTTGCGGGGATACTTACATCAAACACTTAAATCACAGGGATTAACGTATTGTCCTGAGAATATTATATTGGATAAAGTATGTTAGATGATGAACCTACATTATTAAATAAAGAAGGAATACCATTCAAGTTTGTGGAAAAAGAAAAAAAAGATGAAAAGAAAAATGAAGAGGAAAATAAAAAAGAAATTATAACTAAATCTTCACAACCATGTTGTAATTTAAGACAAGCAATAAGTGCAGTATCAATTGATTATAATTTATCACAATATCTAAATTATCGAAAATATATTCCATATTACATGCGATTCGTGGACCCATATTATGGATTTGTTGATTATAATGTCGCAATTAACTCAAAAACACAATATGGGTGTTGTTTAAAACAACAAGTTAATGGGTCCACGAATTTAGAATTACTAAATTTAGAAGAAATATTTAACGTGTTTGTTCCGAGTATATTAATAACAAACCCTCTTGAAATAAAATATAAAGATACAATTAGAAATCAATTTTTGTCTTTTTGTTTAAACATAGAAAAAACATATTTATTCTATAACGATGGAAAATTAACTTGTAATAATTTACTTGTTCCATGGGCAAGTATAACCCCATTTAGTTTAAATTTTTATCAGTCAGTATCATCAATTTGCGATTCTTCATTGATATATACAGACCAATTTTTATTAGACCGACTTGACCAATATAATATTTATACGCTATCTGTAAATTATTTTCAAATATTTAATAATATGGTATCCATAAATTATGATACTATATTAAAAATCGCATATAATGAACCATATATTAGAACAAACATAGACACAAACTTTTTTCAAATTATTAATTACACATATACTCTAATGTCATTTCTTTATGGAACTTCCAGAAAATTACTTCTTGGACTGGAAACTGGATTATCGAAATTATTTGTAGAAACATTTTTTCCAAGAAAGCGTCAATTATATTATTACAGTTTATATAATTCATGGATTATTTCCCGAATTAACTATAGAGGATTTGGAGACCGCATTAATAGTAGTAATGGAGATGATTCTTTTGTTCAAACTGTTCAACAACCATATGCTGGATGGCAAACTTCATGGAACTAATCGAATTCAATTATTTTAAGATTTTTATTAATATATTCAAAAACCCCATTATTTTTTTCCAATGAATATTGGAGAACTTTTTTTGAATTAATATATTTCTCATTACTTATAACATTGTAATCATATAACTTAGCAATTTGTCTTAATACGGTAATCATTTTCTTCTCATTCATATTCTTCAAATATTTATCTATTTTACAAGGAATATAATATTCTTCCAATTCATTGTAAAAATCGCTGAAACGTTCGAGCGTTTTATAATTAGTTAAATTATCTCTTGTAAATTTACGGCAGTCGTTAATATCAGTTAGCCCGAATATTTTGGCGAACCGGCTAAATAAATCAAGAGTCGGAGGCTTTCTAAATAATTGATTATTTTTCATTATCTAAATTATTAATAGATTTTTTTATAAATTATTGCTCGGAGTTCCAAAATATCGAGTTGTTCTCATGTTAGAAGCATCATTCGTTCTTGACTTCGCCTCATTCTCATATCGCGTATCCTTCGGAACAATTCCAAACCCACTTATACGCTGTGAAACATCATTATTATAATTGCGGTGGGGAATATCCATAAAGACGCGACTTACTGCTTCATCCATTGACTTGGATTCCCGCTTTTGTTGGAAGTGAGACTGATGTGGTTGCGCATCAGATACTCCAAAATTGCGGTATATTTGGGAAGTTTCGAAGAGGCGGTCCGTGGGATTATGCTGGCGGATTGTGTCCAAATTTGTGGTCTGATGGTTCATCTGGAAATAGTTTCGGTCAAACATACTCGGGTTTTGTATTGATTGTTGAATAGGCTGGTTATAGGAATATGTGCTAAACTGGCGATTGTCAGTTATTTTCGTATCTGCGCGGGTATCCACTGGAAAATTCATCTCTACAATATTCGGATATTATTATTTTTGAAATTAGTCGGATGCGGTTTCGCTTTCTGAAAAGACCAACACACTTACTGGACAAACATATGTCATTCCTTCATTGACGACCGACATATATGTTTCAATTACGGATAACAATTTAACTTTATGTCTGTAAAATTTGTATTGGTTTTTTGGAAGATTTGGCGATTGATATTCGGTTGTTAGGCGCCGTTTTGTTTTATTTTTATTATTATGATTTGTGTAGTTTTCCTCATATAATGTGAATACATTTGTGTTCTTTCGTTGTTGGTCTGGTTTTACAAGAATCATATACCATTTCGTTGCTAAAAATGGGAGCTGGACGTTATACTCGTTTGCCGGAATTATGCGAAATTGTAAGACGTATTCTTTGGTATTGTTTGATAGCTTTATTTTTTCAATATCATTTAGAAAAAGTGGGGATGTTGGATTTCCAACCTCATATGAGTGCGGTAAATAATCGAACGATGTCAGTTTCATAAATGGAGAATATCTCTCTGAATTGGGGATTTGACTAATTTGTAATTTATATGGTTGAATCGAGAAACGGTTTGATACTTCTAATTTTGGTTGGGTTTGTGGTTGTTCTGATTCTGCGAACTTACTCGAATAAACCGGCTTTGGAACAAAATCGATTGAGAAATCAGTTTTTATGACGCGGATTCCATTTTTTAAACGCGGGGGCGGTTCTTGCGAGGTTTCATCAAACTTTATATTTTCGCGCTTGTTTTGTTGAGTTGAATTTGGATAAATTCCATACATTCGCTGTTTTTCTTGAAATAAACTATTATATTCTTTTCTATAAAATAATCCACATTTGTCATATAACGCGCGTATTTTATCATTATATTCTTTTTGTTTATTTTGATTCATTGATTCAAGAAAACTACTATTTACACCTTCATTCAATTTATTCTTATATTCCTTTTGATATTTTGAATCCAGTAAAGAATTCAATGTTTTATCTGGATGATTCTTATTCTTCTTGTATTTTTTATATTCATTCAATCCAATCCATTCTTTATTTCTTTCGTATGTGTGTAATTTTAGTAAAACCGCACATGATAGTTCATCCGGCATAATATTTTCTCCCGATTGATTCGGAATAAAAATATTTGGATAAACTTGGATTGATAGAAGTTCTATTGCGGTTTCAATTTCTAAAAATAGGAGCTCATACTTTTTATCAGATTCAATTACCAATTTTATTCCATTTTTCAATTGAGGTTTTTTATTTGGATTTGTGGGGTTATTTGATACTGATTGTTGTGATTGGTTCTGATTTTGAGGGTTCTTTTTATCTTCTTCAATTATTTCAAATGAAATTTTAGGAATTTTTGGTTTATTTGCTTGTTGATTAGCTGGATTGTTCGCGGGCTGAGCCGGATGTAATTCCGCTTCAAATATTCCCTCAAATTGAACCATCCAACAGTAATCATCTCTATCTTCATCCTCTTTTATTTTATCAAAAAAAGATTTTTTCATATTTATAAGTATTTGCTGGAAGTTATTTTGTAAAATATCACCTCCAACTAATGTCATTGTTAATTTTTCTGGAATTTTCTTGGATATTTTATAAATATTCCCCGCCATATCGCCGGTCAGAACGATTTTTAATGAACTATCTGCTTGATTACCGGATTGATATTGCACAGGACTTGAATTGAAATTATAAACGAAATCCAAGACTAAATTAACAAAAAATTGGGCGTTTTTATCATCTAATTTTAATAAAGATAGCTCTTTTTGTGAGTTATTTTGATTCATTACATTTATTTAGAAAAAAGTTTTACGTTTGATTTATCGATTTCTTTTATTTCAATTTAATAAATGAAATCAATTTATATTTTTTTAATAACTATATCGATAATTATAGCTGTTATATTTTTAACAACATTCGGATTTTTCAGTTATATACTCTATCGCAAATACTCGTATTTATTTAAGATTGTTCGCAAAATGGAGAATGAGAAATACCTGTGGCCCCTGAATAAAAAAATAAGCATCGGGATAACGAATCACATCCGGAAAGATGGAAACACATTGTTAATCGGCGTCGGTAATTGTGGTGTGTTGGATGTTCTTATTAAAAAGATGGATGCGACCGCGAAGATTGATGTAATCGATTCGAACAAGTATTTACTGGATATAGCACAGGAGAAATACGGAGAGCGCTGTAATTATATAAACGAGAATTTCATTTATAAAAAGATGGATGATAAGCAGTATGACAATATTGTAAGTAGCCTCCCACACAAGGAGTTCTCTCTTAAAGAAATCGATACAATTTTTTCAAAATATTTCATTTTAGGAAAAGAAAATATTGTTTATTTAGAAAACAAGATTCCACACGTTAAACATTCATATGTAAAAATGATATTGGATGGAAAAATGAAGGAAGGGTGGGAACTTGTGGTTAAAAAGAATTACAAGAATTTTCCTCCGGTTAATATTTGCGCTTTACATAAAGGTGTTTAGTTATTTTAATCATTTTGATATTTTTTATTCTTTTTATACGCTTCATACGCTTTATTCATATTTTTCTGTCTTTTTTGTGCAGTTTCTGCATTTGTTGCTTCTTGCATTTCTGGGTGTTTTTTATAGTAATGATTTGTGAATTTGATATATTCGGGAGTGGAACGGATTCGTTTTTGTTGTTCTTCTATTAGTTGTTGTCTTTTTAATTCTTTTAATAGTTCTTTTTGACTTTTTTCTTTCGGTTTTTCTTGCGGTTGTTCTAGCCGTTGTTCTTGCAGTTGTTGCCGTTGTTCTTGCGGTTGTTCTTGCGGTTGTTTGAATAAATCAACCTTTATTTTGAATTTCAAAATATCTTTATTTATTTCTTCTTGGTTTGCTGATAATTTATTAATCTCTTTTTGTAAACTTTCAATTTCTTTTTCAATTAATTTAATATTTTTTCTTAGTGAACTATTTGTATTTTCTAAATCCACAATTTGTTTCTTCATTTCTTGTTTTTGTTCATTAGACTTGAAATGTTTTAGTCTAATTTTTTCACTTAATTCCTTAATACTGATTTGATTTATTTCCAGTTTACTTTGTTCAATTTTGATTTTTTCGTTTTTTAATTTTTTCTTTTCTTTCAAATCTATTATTTTCTTTTTTATTTTTTCTAATGTATCATTTAAATTATCACTTATTCCTTCAAAAAATGAAATATAATCATTATTCTTATTAAAAGAACGATAAGATATATTCATAGCTTTAAAATATACACTAATTTCTGAATATCTTACTTGGAACCCACGAATTAAACTCATAATCTCTTCTATAATTGTTCTTCTTTTATTAGATTGTTTATTCGATTGTTTATTTTCGACAGATGAAGTTGATTCTGCTGGTTTTTCAGCGAGTTTTTCAGTGGATTTTTTAGTGCGTTTTTCAGCTGGTGTTTCAGTTCGTGGTTTAATTAATTGTTTATAATATGTATTCATATTATTTTTAATACTCTGATTATTATTCTGTTTATTATTCATACTCTGTTCATTATTCTGTTCAGTATTTAATGAATTATTTATACTTACCTCTTTTAAGTAGTTCTGAAAAAAATCATTTAATTCTGATAAATATGTATTTTTATTTATTTGACTAATTTTTTTAGTGATTGATTCTAATACACTTTCATTACTAGTCTTATTACTATTATTCTTTAATAAAAATTTTTTACTTCTATTTTTAGCTTTCTTTTCAATATATTTATGAATTAATTCTTGAATTAAACTTACATAATGAAATATTAATTTATTAAGTTTATCATCATCATTACTATAATCACTTGAAATATTTAATGTGTAATTTCCATTATTTCCAGTAAATAATAATATATTTTTTTTCATTATGTCATTTAATACCGCATATAAAAATATAAAATAATCATCATTTATTGTATTTCGAATATTTTGAATATCACTACTTCTATTTTTAAATTGATATTTTAATCTAAGAATATCTTTTAATTGTCCGAATCGATGTTTTTGAGTATTTGTTTCAGTAGTCTTTTTTTTAGGTGGTTTTCCTCCTTGTTGTGATGATGACGTCGATAATAAATAAATAATTATCATATTTAAATAATGATATATATAGTCAATTAGATAAATTACATCACTTGAAATATCTATAACAACACGACCATCGAATAATTTATCAATAATTGATATATATTTTCCTTTTACTTCTATAACTCTTTCTCGGTCTTTTAATGTTATATCAAAATTATCAAATATTATTATAAGATACACAACTATTAATATTGATATAATTACAGATTGAGCATTTTTTTTATTTGAAGATAATAATTCTATTTTTTCAGTTAATATTTGGTTAGTTTGCGGGTTTTCTAAATGATTTGAATTCGGAGATAATTCATTGCTATTTTTCGATTTTTCTAAACTATTTGAATTAGAAAATAAATTTTTACGCATTTCTTTCCATTTATTTTCATTTAAAGTAGCTTTCCAATTATTTGAACTAATTGTTTTTTCCTGTACTACTAATACACGACTAATTTTCTTTAAATATTCTCTTAATTCACTAATTAATTTTTCTAAATTTGTATTTAATAATTTTCTACCAATTAATTTAAATATATTTTTTTTATTATCATTATTCGTCGCATTTATAAGTTCGATTAATTGTTCTAAAGTTAACTGATTAAAGTTTAATAATAGTTTTTTATATTCAAATAATAATACATCACCACTAATTTCAGAAAATGTATCATTAAATTCAGATAGTCTTTTTATTTCTGATTCAAATTTGAATTTTTTCATTTCAATATTTGATTCAAATCTCTCTCCTATATTTAATTTTTCAAATACTTCATTTATTTTACTTAATAATTCAATACATTTTTTAATTAATTCACTATTAATTTCATATTTTAATTTATCGGATACATGTTTATTTTTTGTGTTTTTAATCTTACTTTCAACTTCTTTCATACGGTCTATTATTCTTGATTCTTTATCTTTTGAATAACTATTTAAACGAGTAGTTATTAATTTATTATTTAATTTATTTTCGCCTTCAAATTGATCTAATAAATTCCGATTATTTAATTCATATTCCGTGTGTAATTGTTTCAAAAAATTACTATTATTTATTTTGGATGGTTCATAAAGAGGATGTGAACGCGTATAACCCATTACGGCTCTATATTCAACATTGTGTATTTTAGAAGGTACATTATTGTTTGGAGAATTTGCTGGTGCAACAAGTAAAAGTTTTATATTTCTTTTTTTTGGATTTATAACCTCGTATCTTTTTTCTGTTAATGATTCTTGTATTGAATTATATTGAATACTATTTAATTTTTCATTCCCTAATACTTTTAAACATATATCAATCGAATATAATCTGAACCAACCAATTATTGTTATCTTTAATCTAGTATCAGTGTGTCCTTGATAATATGGATTTTCTTTTTTTTTAGAATTAATCGTTTCATTCTCAAATTGTCCTTGTTCTTCCATAAGCATTTCACTAACTTGTTCTATAATAAAATTAGTATCATTATCATTATTTTTAAGTGATAAAACCTTTTTTAAATACTTTTTTAAATTTTCATTATTTCCATTATTTTCATTATTTTCATTATTTCTATTATTTCCATTATTTCCATTATTTCCATTATTTCCATTATTTCCATTATTTTCATTATTTTCCTGCAATATTTCTTTTAATTCAGCTAATTCCCCTTTAAATAATCCTTTTATTTTATTTTCAGTCGATTTGTTTTTTTGTTCAAATAATACTCCATTACTCTGTTCTGATTTTAATAAGGAATTTATTTGTTTTTTTTTATCGGAATATTCTTCTTTCAATTTCTTTATTTTTGTTATCATAGCAAAATTATGATTGGATGATTTTCTTTCTTGTTTTGCGGTTAATTTACTTATTATTTTCTCAAATAATTCAATCCTTTTATCTATCAATGATAAATATTTTAATTGAATATCATTTTCTTGGTTGGTTTCTAAAATTTCAGCATTATTTAAATATTCATCTTTTTCATTAAATTCTTTAATTACTGAAGATATAATATTTAATAAAATTTTAATATCATAATCATCTTGTATATTTTTTGTATTACCATTCTTATTTTTAGTCTTTATTCCTTTTATTCCATCATATATTAATCTTCTAAATTTTGAATATGTATCTAATAACGGTAATAAAACAAATATATCACGATTTGAATAATAGAAAAAAATTAGTAATTCTTCCACTGATAAAATAAAATCATCACTTGAATTATATCTTTTAATAAAATCATAAAAATAATGAACATCCGACAAGTCAATTTTACAATCTGAACACTCATAATCTATATATAAATCATCATCATATTCTGCAAATATCTTTTCTTCAACATTTGCGTATTTATTTATTTCTTCTTCTTTCGGTTTCTGTTGTTGTGATTCTTGCTCTTGTGGTTCTGGTTTTGCTTGTTTTTTTGGTTTTGCTGATTTTACTGATTCATTTTTTAGTCTATTTTGTCGCTGTTTCTCTTTTGCTGCCCAACTTTTCGGCGCACCACCACTTACATTACGATTTTTATATTCTATTCTAACATTATCTTTATTTCCATTTGTATAAATACTTGCTATTTTCATATCTATATTTTTTCTAAAACACATTATTTGTAATCCTTTTTTCAATTCTAATGTTTGACATAATAACGCATAAATCAAAAAAGTAAAATCATCGCTTTTAAATTGAACTCCATCAACACTTAAATTTTTAGTATATTCTTTATTTTTTTCTTCTTTATATTTATCAAATACTCCATTTATATATTTTTTACGAGATTCTCTATATTCATTTTCATATTTTTGTTTCAAAAACCTTATTAGTTCCATATAATTTTTATTATTTGAGTTATTTACTGGACTATCATGTATTAATTGTAATTTATATTTTAATTTATCTAATAAACGTGAATCTCTCATCATATTATCAACATATGAATCTAACTGTTCGTTTATATAATTAAATACTAGTAATTTAAACCCATTTATCTCAAAACCAGTTTCATTTTTAAATAGTCCTTGTATTAACATAAATAAACCGTTTTGATTAGATTTATTTAATTGAGCAAATTGTTCTTCAAATATTTTTTTAAAATCATTAAATTTTTCTTGTAATTTATATTCTTCTTTTTTAGATAAAAGTAAATTATAAAAATTAGTTGCAGTTCTTGAAAGTAATACTGAATTTATTTTATTTAATTTTAAATATTTTTCAAAATTTGAAGCAGTTGTTAATTTATCTAATAAATCTCTTATTTCATCTAAATTTTCAGTAGTTATTTTAATTTCTTCTAATAATTTAATATTTTGTTGAATTTCTTCTTCTTGTTCTATATTTTTTTGTGAAAGTTCTTCTAATAATTCCTTAATTTTTGTATTTTGTAGTAGTTTTACTACTTGCTTTCCTTGTTTTATTTTTTTATATAATATATCATAATAACCATAATAATATGATGATGAATTATTTGAAAATAACAACTTCAATTTCGCAATTAATTCATTTTCTTTTTCTTCACAAGTTTCTTTTAATAAATTAATATCTGCTTCATCAAATATTGATTGTTTGGTTTCATAACTAAAAATATAATCTTGTAATAATCCAACAAGTTCAATAAAATTATGAACATTTTTATTTTCTATTAATTCATTAAAATTTTTATTTATCTTTGACTCGATTTTATTAAATATTTCATTAAATTTATTTTTTAACATGGTGATTTGTTTATCAGTTAAAGAATATAAGGTTTCTCTGGTATTAAGTAATTTATTTAATTTATTTAAATAACTTAATAAATCATTTAATTGTAGTTCTTCAATAATTTTTTTAATATTTTTAATTATTGAATTAATTATTTTATTAATTGATTCTTGTATAAGTTTTTTATTAGGTTCAGTTATTTGAGATTTATTTTCTTCTGTTAGTAATATTTGTTGTAAATTTAATAATTGTTCTAACGTATTAAAATTATATTTTCTTTCTTCTTTTTCTTTTTTTTCTTTTTCATTATTTATTTGTTCTTTTTCTAATTGTTTCAAACTTACTAATGTTAAATTATCCTCTTCAAACCCTTTTTTTCTAAAATATATATCTGGTGATTTAAATAATAAATATTTTATATAAGCGTATGAACCAGCATATTTTCCATATTTTTTATATATTTCTGAAATTATTTTATCATCTATATTTTCTTCTTCTATATTATTTTCTCTTATATATGCATTATAATCATTTATTATTTTTTTTATTCTTTTTTGTCTTTCTCGTGTAGAATGATTATTTTCAAAAAATTCATTAAGATGATATATAAAATAATCAATAAATTTATAATCAAACTCTCTATATGCTTTTTCTATTAAGTTTATTAATAAGTTAATGGTTGGTTCTATATATCTTTTAGGATTATCATATGTTTCATATAATTCTTGAATACGTTTAATATCATCTATATTTTTAAATAATTCTGTAATATCCTCAATTGTAGCCCTAAAAGAAATATATTCTTTCTTTTTTAATAATTCTAATAATACTTTTTTTTCAAATTTTACTTCATTATTTTTTTCAAGTAATTTAATAAAGTTATTACATTTTTGTCTTGATGTTATAATTAATTTATATTTATCCTTTAAATAATCAATTAATATTTGTTTAATTAATTCACGTGTACTTGGTTTACCTAGTTTTTTTTTTTCAAGTTCTGTGTACGCATTATTAATTTGCGTATCTTCAATATGAGATAATCCTTCATGTAATATTTTAAAAAGTTGAAATTGTAGTATATCAGAAGATGATATACCAGATATACCATTTTCAGAACCAAATATTTCTTTATTTAACATTATCCATATTTCTCTCCTATATTTATTTCTTTCTTCTGAAAATTTTGATTCTTTTTGCGGTTGCCGTTGTGGTTGCTGTTGCTGTTGCTGTTGCGGTTGCCGTTTTGGTTGCTGTTGCTGTTGTAGTTGCCGTTTCGGTTGCGAAGAAGATATTAACGCTTTTTTAAAATTTTTCTTACCTTTATCTATTAATTGATTAAATGAGGATGGTCGGGTTACTATTTTTGCAGAAGAATTTAAATCACCCAATGCTTTAGCTAAATTAAGTGCTTCTTTATTAGGCGTAGGTTTTGTGTTAGTAGAAGTCTTCAGCTTCTTACGACGGTTTGCTAAAACTGGCTTACTACTTGTTTTATTAGGTTTACTACTTTTTTGTTCTTCTTTTTTAGGCATACTTGCAATAAGAAGTCTTGCTTGTTCATTCGCCGTATTTTTTTTAATTTGTATCGCTTGAATTAATTTTTCTTGTTGTGTAGTTCTTGATTGTTTTGGATATTTCTTTTTAAGGTCTTTTATTTTCTTACCTAATTCATAACTTTTTCTTTTAAATAATTCCTCCATTTATATAATCTATTTACATTTTATTTTTGTAATAATTCATTATTTTTTTCCGATTAAAATTTTTATATCGAAAATATAACATATGGTCAATATTTTTATCTAATTTAACATTCAAATTAATTCCAGTAAATAACTTAGTTAATTTCTTTTCATTCTCGGATTTTTCGATTCCAATATTTTCGCCTAAATAATATTTCAATAATAATAAATCAGTTAAAGCTTTCTGTGATTTCTTTACATAATACCGATAATACCTTTTTGTTGTTTCAACATTTATTGAATTCAATTTCAACCCGAATATTATATAATTATCATCCGGATATAAACATATATAATTCCAATCGTCATAATCATTATCTTTTATTTTAATATGATTCACATCATAATTACATTTCATCTCCCGTTTATCAATCAATCTGTTATTTGGTCCCTCTAAACAATAAATATCAGTATCCTTTGACACACGCATCCCCAAGCAAAACAATAAATAACTTCCACTTACAATATAATACTCCATATCGTAAAGTGAATAATTCTTATATAAATAAAACTTCAAGAACCGCACACGAAAGAACACTCGGACCGTATTTTCATAATCAATTCCATACGCATAAGACAGCTGTTTTTCGAAAATGTCGTAGTTCGGCGCGTGTAAAAATATCTTGGCGCCTTCGACCAACTCATAAAAATGGGTCGACTGAAAAACTGCGCCTTTATATACTTTCTTCACGTTTTTGATAACGTATATGTTCAATTTAATGGTTTTGGGCGTTTCCTTGAACTGGCCGATGTCCGCTTTTTTGAATTTCTCCTGATTTTCATAAAGGAATGAACAGAAGTTATCGAAGGGCATCCGCATAAAGTTTATCTGTAAATCGATGAACTCCAACTGCTTTTTACTTATTTTCATCTCGATTTTATGATAGACGTCTTCGCTCTTATCAACGGTCTTGTTTTTTAGAACCACTAAACTCACGTTTTCGTAATTGGACTCGCAATAATAACGTAGCAATAACATTTGGATATTAATATCAATCTTTGATTCGCGTAGGGATTCATTCAAGACGGCACAATCCATCGCATTAATATTCATCATAAACTCCTTAAAATTATCAGCCTTTAAATCAAATAGTGGTTTTAATATGGGGTAATTATTGTATTTAACATCATCCATCAATTGTTTGTTCACTTCAACAAAGTTCTTACAATCTTTATGATATATATTACGCACACCTTCTATAAGATATTCCATATTATAGTATGAGATAAAAACTTATTGAGTTTTTATTTGAAAATAAAATTGAAATTTTATAACTTGCACTTTTATTCAATAACAAAAATGAATGCTTCAATTCAAAGATTATTACAATCAGTAAACACAAGATTATCACAGAACAGCAATAATCGGAACCTCATTTTGCTGAAACTCCGGTTATTGCGTAAGTATCCTGAACTAACTATGCGCAATTTGGATGAATTGAAAGGACTTGATTTTGAGTGTTTTCAATATCAAGGATTTTATCACGCGTGGGGTCTTATCGATAATCATGACCAATTCTATAAACGCGACAAAAAATTCAATAATTTTCAAGTTTCTGTAATTGGAAATCGGGTCGTTGAAATATGGAATATTTCAACAAAATATTCTGAAATGAATCCAAATGATTTTTACTATATCGGAGTCGTTTTTGGACCACAAGTCAGTATTAGAAGAAATGAATCGATGACCAGCGAGAGAAGCACAAGTTTAATTCACCATATTCAAACAACATATTCACACTGGTTTCGCTTTCCAGAAGCGGAAGACCGCTTTATTACGAAATCACTCGTCGGAATCGAAGAGTCCTGTCCTATTTGTGGAGGAGATGAAGATTTGGACAAGTGCGTTATGGTTCGGGGAGGATGTGGCCACGCATTCCATCGAGAATGCCTTGAACGCTGGTTTTCTCATCTTGGGAAAGAAATCTGCCCCACTTGTAGAAATAACCACAACAAGAGCGGATAATTTCAAATTACGTGGTTTGAAAAATTATAATTTACGCCTTCTTTTTCATATTCAAATCAAATGGGTTTTCTAAGCATATGTCGCTATATGGACACAATTTACAATCGAATATTTGGCGCGAAATACAGGTCCCCCTACGATTCTTATCAATACAATACTGACAATGCTGACTACAACCATCGCAATTTTCTTTTGTTGCGTATTTACCTATCTCATTCATTCCACATGGCGCATGAAGTTCCCCGTATCCATCATAGAAAGAATAGCAACTGCTCTTTTGTTTATTCATACACACAGGAGTAGTTCCGATGTATAGTCGCCCCTTAAAATCACGACATCCCTCAAAACATTCTCGCGATGACGGTAAAATAACCGCTAAAAATATAATAAGAATAATAATTATAAGTATCATTAATTATAACATAGAAATTTATGTTCTATTTACTTTCCCGAAAAATACGGGTCATCTGTTGTCATGTCTTCACAAAAATCATCATTTGGATTTTCAATTCCAAAAAGTTCTTGGAAATCTACTACTTTTGATTCCAGCAATTCAATACCGGATACCTTGTTTGCGATATACTCGACGTGTTTCGCTAAATAGGCACCATGAGATACACCGGTCCATGTGTGAATGAAGCTCTCGATGAGCTCCATAATTTCGTCAAAACCGGCGGTCTTTCCATGAACTGCGTAATAACATTTCATGGTGCGGTTGATTCTGTCAAAAACGCGCCGATAATACAAATAGACTTTGTATTCTGACCTGATGTCGAAACTGTCAATTTCCTCCAACCATGGGCGGATTGTTTCTAGGAAACTCGCCAAAAATTTTTCGCGAAAACACATCAGCCGAAGTCCTAGATATTTAAAGTTGATATCGACACGTTTGAACTTGACGTCTCCAAAGTTCAATTCCATCGCGGTTGGATCAGTCTTGTAAAAGTATGTCTTGGTCTGATTTATTCCAAGGCCGTATAAATTGCTTAAAAACGTCTGAATGAATTCAATAGCTCGGCCACAAGAATCATTCGGAAGAATCATAAACAAGTCATCGACAAACGCGCGAGTATTCGCTTGTAAATCGAAACTGAAATCAATAATACGCCTCATCTTCAATTCGCGCATCGCATGCTTCAATGCGTAATCAATGTATATCAAGAAGAGGATGTTTGACAGGCCGGACCCTTGGTAAAGTCCATTTTCCCATCGAAAAATCGTTCCATCATACGAAGCATGTGCGTTCATATAATAGGTTTCGATGTATTTCGTCAGAGCTGGGGAGAAGTTGTATTCTCGCAACATATGAAAGAGAACCTTGTAATATACGGAACCGTATGCGTTCGTTATGTCAATGAAGAAAGCGGTCATATCATCGGACATTTCGCACATCATACGATTCACATCAAGCAAATTCTGGTTAAGACCACCGACGCCACTTAAAACGCCTCGCTGAACAAGGGTATCAATGATTCCGCATTTCTTCAACACTTCACCGAGCTTTTTGCTAATGATGCTATCCCATATTCGGACAAATAATGGGAGAATCGTCAGTGGGCGGAAATTCTTGGGGATTGATGTATCACCTCCTTTATGGGCGGGGACGAGGCCACAACTGTACCATTCAGGACAGATTTCATGGTCAAGCATTCGATTGTAGCAATCAATAATGAAATCGAGCAATTTTGGTTCTAAATCAATCATTCTCCGCAAGTTCGAAAAACTGGCTCCGAAATGGTCTCTTGTATTCTTCCCTTCAATTGCACGATGTATATCTTCATGGGTAATAATCATCCAGCCTTTGTCAAACTTGTGAGACTCCCATAAATTTTTGAAGAATGGAGTGAAGTTCGGATTTGGTTTCTTTTCACCAGATTTTCCAACGGATCCTATGTATGATATATATTTCTGACTTGGAAAGTCGGGTGGACTGTTGCTTGTCGATTTCCCGTCATTGAGTGATTCAATTGGGACTTTATACACCGGATTGGGAGATTTTTTCTGTTTTGGGAACAATTTTGAAAATTGAGGATTCCCAATAAAGCGATTCAACGCAATCAATGCTTCGGAAGGATTTCGGGGAGGATTTTGAATCAGTTCTTGAAGCTGAGATAGAAATTCTACACGTTTCAGTGCAGAATCAATTAATTCTTGAATTTCAGTAAGTGATAAACTATCTGACATTTTTAAATGATACAAATTATATCTTAATTGACCATCAATTTTTTAGCATATCATCAATCGCAACGTAATTCGAAAAATACTCCATTTCGACCTCGCTATTGTAGCGATATGAAAAAATTGCTGTTAATAATAGGATGATTATTATAAATGCGAAGCCGTATCCGACCGCTCTATCTGAATATTTTTCAATCATTGATTTATTATAAGAAAAAACTTTTTTCTAAAATATATTATTATTTTTAATTCTCAAAAGAAGCAGATGACGCTTCAATATTTCCTTCAACAAATGATGAATATGACATGAACCCATCATAATTTTGTTCAATTCCAGATGTGTTGTTGGTATGAAATATAACCATACAACAATCAACCCATTGGTTTGCGTAATTGAGAGTTATGTTCATGTATTGTTGGAGTTTTTCATTGATAATTGTGGATGGGAGGGTGTAAACATCGTCAGATTTTATATGCTGGTGGTCGCGTGGGAGAATAAAAGCGGGACGGCGAATCAATTTCAAAAGGAATTGCTTGACTTTGTGATAGTCAGTAGCGTCTCGCTTCTTCAATTTGCGCAATTCAGCTGGAATATGCTGGAATCCGTGCGATTCAAAAAATGAAATGATTGTTTGAATAGACATTTTTGATTAACTGTAAAAATTATAGTATTTTTATATCAATTTTTTATATAGGGATTATCTAATGAGCGTTCAAATAGTTTGTCGTTTAGTGATAATACTGCATCACCATTCCAGCCCCTACGTTGATTATTAAAAGAACCAGTTATTGGGTTTCTTGTAATTGTTCCCGTATATTTCACGACTCCATTTACAGTTTTTTCATATGGAATGTTTTCTCCAAGAAAATTCTCAATTATTCCGGATGTTTTTGTAAAATTTCCAGAAGAGCCAGATACTGAATCAAATGCGCTAAATGGTTGATACGCGGATGTAATATATTCTGGAACTTTTGACATATATATTATAACAATATATTATTTTCAAATAGTTTAAGTAAAAATTATCTATTTCCAATCGTTTCTATTCCATTTATATATATTTTTATTTGAAAAAACTATACTTTTTTGAAAATCGCTCTAATAAATAGTTGTAGTAATATAATACCAATTTGTACCATTCCATGCGTAAAAACGATTTTCATTTGCTGAAAAAAATATTTGACCTATATCTGGATTTGATGGAAATGCAGTTAGATAATATGTATTTACATAACCATTCCCACCAATTGCGCTGGAAGAAACTACACTTCCATCACTTGATAATGATACACTATAACCAAAAGAACTATCATTAGTTCCATTTATTTCAATTCCTCGTTGAGCCCAATCTCCATTAATGAATTTATATATTTTTAAAGAACCTCTTAACTGATCTTGTGATCCAACTGCTAAAATTAATCCATCGCTTGATAATGACAAACCATCTCCAAATCTATAGTTAAATATTGATAGTCCGTCTATTTGTGTTCCTTTTATATCCCAACTAGATAATGTATTATTATATTCATATATTTTTACATAACCTCTATAATTATAATTTGCATCTTCAGCAGAAATTGCGATAATTAATCCATCTTTTGATGATGATATACGACTTCCAAAATAATCATATGAAATACCAGTTAGTTTTTGACCTTTTAGAGACCAACTGTATAACGATGTATCATCATTACTAATATTAATATATGAATATATTTGTACATACCCAGTTCCATCATCTGCATTTTTTGCTCCAATTGCTAAAATAGAACCATCACCTGATAATGATATACTACTTCCAAAAAAATCATTATTTGAATTTCCATTTATTTTTGTTCCTTTTAGAGTCCAATTATTATTAACAAATTCATATACACTTGAATAACCTTTATAACTATTTGCATTAGGTGCTCCAATCGCAACAATTAATCCATTATCTGATAATGATATAGTATTCCCAAATTTATCATCTTCATTTTGTCCAGATAAATTTAATTGATTTCCTTTCAAAGTCCAATTATTATTAACAAATTCATATATTTTTACATAACCAATTGAACCATTATAATTTGGAGCTCCAATAGCTAAAATTAATCCATTCTCTGATAATGATACACTATATCCAAAACGGCTTGCATTTGATCCATCTATTTTACCAGTTCCATTATTTCCTTTTGGATTCCAATTACTTGTATTGATATTATATTCGTATATAATTACATAACCATTATCATTATCTGAACTATATGCTCCAACTGCTAAAATTAATCCATTCTTTGATAATGATATATTATAACCATATTTACTATCAGTTGTTCCATACAGTGTATCTCCTCTTTTTATTATTGGATTAATATTATTTATTTTTGCATTTATTAATGACGGTTTTGTTAAAGAAACATTAGAGCTAATATCATTTGTTTGAATTAATGAAGTTGACAGATTTCCATTATTATCATTATGAACAAGTCCAACTGTTTTAAAGTTTTCAATTTTAACAGATTCAGTAAATGTGCATTTTGGAATATTTAAACCATCTTCAATATAATTTAATTTATATACTCTTACGTGACCACTATTAGAACCATTACTATAATTATTATGGGTTCCAATAGCAACAATTTTTCCATCACTTGAAAGACTTATAGATCCACCACTATTATCATTTTGTAATTCTCCATCAATGTCTATACCAAGTTGTTGCCATGTTGATGTCGATTCATTCAATTTATATACTCTTACATGACCACTATCAGTGCCATTTCCATTATCATTTCTAGTAGCCCCAATAGCAATAACAGTTCCATCACTTGAAAGACTTACACTTCTTCCACTCTCATCACCTACTGCTTCTCCATCAATATCTTGACCAAGTCTATCCCAGCCAACAGGACCAAAATTTGGATCATTTTGGTCTGTAATTGCTACCGTTTTTGTTTGATTATATTTATAAACTCTTACATGACCTTTACTGTTATTATATGGTGCCCCAATTGCAACAATTTTTCCATCACTTGAAAGACTTACACTTCTTCCACTCTCATCACCTACTGCTTCTCCATCAATGTCTTGACCTAGTTGTTCCCATAATGGTGTTGTTGTCAATTCATTCAATTTATAAACTCTTACATGACCACTCGCATTACCATTACCATCATTTCCATAAGCCCCAATAGCAACAATTTTTCCATCACTTGAAAGACTTATATGTTCACCACTATAATCACCTACATATACACCTCCTACTTCTCCATCAATATCTTGACCAAGTTGTTCCCATGATGGTGTTGTTGTCGATTCATTTAATTTATATACTCTTACATGACCACGATCATCATGTTCTGATAATGCATTACCATCATTATATGGGGTTCCAATTGCAACAATTTTTCCATCACTTGAAAGACTTACACTTCTACCGAACTGATTACCTACTGCTTCTCCATTAATATTTTGACCAAGTTGTTGCCATATTTTTGTCAATTCATTTAATTTAAATACTCTTACATGACCACTTGCATTACTGGGTGCTCCAATAGCAACAATTTTTCCATCACTTGAAAGACTTACACTAAAACCACTCTGATCACCTTCTGCTTCTCCATAAATATCTTGACCAAATTGTTCCCATGTTGCTGAGGTTGTAGATTCATTCAATTTATATACTCTTACACGTCCACTATCAGTGCCATTACTATCATTTCCAATTTCTCCAATTGCAACAATTTTTCCATCACTTGAAAGACTTACACTATAACCACTATAATCACCTTCTGCTTCTCCATCAATGTCCTGACCAAGTTTTTGAATATCAGAAACACTAAATTTATTCGAAATTATTGAATTTCCAATGCTTACATTCCCAGTGAATGTTGGATTTTCTAATGGAGCTTTCGCATCAAGAGCGGTTTGCATAGCACTTGAAATTGGTTTAGTCGCATCGCTGGTATTATCAACATTTCCTAATCCAACCATCTCTTTTGTAATACCAGATACAGTTCCAGTGAATGTTGGACTCTCTAATGGAGCTTTCGCATTAAGAGCGGTTTGCGTAGCACTTGAAATTGGTTTTTGAGCATCGCTAGTATTATCAACATTTCCTAATCCAACCATCGCTTTTGTAATACCAGATACAGTTCCAGTGAATGTTGGACTCGCTAATGGAGCTTTTGCATTGAGAGCGGTTTGCGTAGCACTTGAAATTGGTTTTTGAGCATCGCTAGTATTATCAACATTTCCTAATCCAACCATCGCTTTTGTAATACCACCTACGGTTCCAGTGAA
>JACCED011827697.1_pt1 | contig 24430 bp, 21 predicted proteins | sample 7455021 | NCBI WGS metagenome assembly JACCED01 (sample SAMN15323456, study PRJNA562643) | freshwater metagenome | isolation source: river surface water | place: USA:Blue River Watershed | collected 2017-08-19
CATTCGAAGTCTGTCTTGACCTCGTTGGCGTCGTCCTTGAATCGCTTCAGCGACTCAATCTTGAGACCCTCGGCGATGACCTCACCGCGACGCAGAACGCGTGCGAGAGAGTTGCGCTTGATCGAACCAGTGCGAACGATCGAACCAGCAATGGTTCCGACCTTCGAAGACTTGAACAGTTCGCGAACCTCTGCGGTTCCGAGCTGAGCTTCTTCGTACTCCGGCTTGAGCATGCCCTTGAGAGCGTTCTCGATGTCCTCGAGAGCCGCGTAGATGACCGAGTAGTGACGAACATCGACACCCTCGCGGTCTGCGCGCTCCTTGGCTTTGTTGTCCGGGCGGACGTTGAAGCCGATGATGATCGCGTTGTCCACGGTTGCCAGGTTGACGTCCGACTCGGTGATCGCACCGACACCGCGGTGGATGATTCGCAGCTGAACGCTGTCGTCCACTTCGATCTTGAGCAACGCGTCTTCGAGAGCTTCGACAGCACCCGAAACGTCACCCTTGATAACGAGGTTGAGTGACTCGACCTTGCCCTCTTCGAGAGCCTTGGTGAAGTCTTCGAGCGAGACGCGCTTGCGAGTCTTGGCAAGCAGAGCGTTTCGGTCGGCCGCTTCACGCTTCTCAGCGATCTGGCGGGCCTGACGCTCGTCTTCGGCCACGACGAAGGTATCGCCCGCTCGTGGGACAGACTGCAAACCGAGAACCTGAACCGGGCGGCTTGGGCCAGCCGACTCGACGGCGGTGCCGTTCTCGTCGAACATTGCGCGGACGCGTCCGTGAGCTGCACCAGCCACGATCGAGTCACCGACCTCCAAGGTTCCGGTCTGGATTAGAACGGTTGCAACCGAGCCGCGACCCTTGTCGAGGTTGGCTTCGATCGCGACACCGCGTGCGTCACGGTTCGGGTTGGCGCGGAGGTCCAGCGCTGCGTCTGCGGTTAGCAGAACGGCGTCTAGAAGCTCCGGGATACCCTTGCCGGTCAGAGCCGAAACGTTGACGAACATTACGTCGCCACCGTATTCCTCGGCAACCAGGTTGAACTCGGTTAGCTGCTGGCGAATCTTGTCTGGGTTTGCACCCTCCTTGTCAACCTTGTTGACTGCGACAACGATTGGCACACCTGCCGACTGAGCGTGGTTCAACGCCTCAACGGTCTGTGGCATCACGCCGTCATCGGCAGCGACCACGAGGATCGCGATGTCGGTGACCTGAGCACCACGGGCACGCATGGCGGTGAACGCCTCGTGACCAGGGGTGTCGATAAAGGTGATTGCACGGTCAACACCCTCGTGCACAGCGTGTACCTGGTAGGCACCGATGTGCTGGGTGATTCCGCCGGCTTCGCCAGCCTGAACGTTCGCGTTACGAATCGAGTCGAGCAAGCGGGTCTTACCGTGGTCAACGTGACCCATAACGGTGACAACCGGTGGGCGCGGGGCTAGGTCTTCGTCGTCTTCGTCGAGTTCGGTCGAGATGTCTAGTCCGAACGAGTCGAATAGCTCCTTCTCTTCGTCCTCAGGCGAGACAACTTCGATGCGGTAACCGAGCTCGGCACCTAGAATCTCGAAGGTTTCGGCATCTAGCGAGGCGGTAGCGGTAGCCATCTGTCCAAGGTGGAATAGCACCGTGATCAACTGACCGGCGTTGGCATCAATCTTGTCGGCGAAGTCCTGGATGCTGGCACCGCGACGAAGGCGAATGACGGTGTTGCCGTCGCCACGAGGCACAACTGCGCCACCGAGGCTCGGAGCCATTCTTTGTTCGAACTCTTCGCGTTTCGTACGCTTCGACTTGCGAGCCTTCGAGGCACCGCGAGCACCACCCTTACCGAATGCTCCTGCTGTGCCACCGCCGCGACCGCGACCGCCGGCACCTGGGCGTGGACCCGAGAAGCCACCGCCGGCTGGTGCACCTGCACCAGCGCCTGCACCTGCACCACCGAAGCCGGGGCGCGAGTTGCCGCCACCGAAACCTGGACGAGCACCACCAGGGCCACCCGCACCTGCTGGGCGAGGTCCACCTGGGCGACCTGGGCCACCTGCTGGTCGAGGTCCGCCTGGACGTGGAGCGCCTGGACGCCCCATTCCCTGGTTAGAAGAGAACGGATTGTTGCCCGGTCGAGCCATAGGGCGTGGAATACCCATTCCCTGGCTGGCCGCAAACGGGTTATTGCCGGGGCGAGGGATGCCGGGAGCTGCAGGCTTGGCCTCGTCCGGCTTGGCCTCCTCGGCCTTTGGTGCTTCTTCAACCTTTGGCGCTTCTTCTACGACTTCGGCCTTTGGCGCTGCCGGCTTAGGAGCGGCAGGCGCTTTAGGTGCTGCCTTAGGCTCTTCGGCCTTCGGCTTAGCGTTTGGGAAAGCGTCGCGGAGCTTCTTGGCTACCGGAGGCGTGATTGTGGATGATCCACCCTTGACGAATTCGCCAAGTTCTTTAAGTTTTTCCAAAGCAACTTTGGTGTCGATACCAAGTTCTTTGGCAATGTCGTAAACGCGGGGTAATGCCGCCACTTTTTCTCCTGTCTGGGGCCTTCCCCAGTCAGGGCAGGCCGTTTAAAGCTGTTGGGTACTCATTTCGAGCTACTCATTTTTTTGCCAACATCGTTTCTGCCTGTTCTATAGTTGCGGCCAGTGCCGCGGTGTCGAACTGTTTGGTTTCGCGAAGTGCTCGGCCAAAGGCTTTGCGTTCAATCGCTAGTGTCAAACAGTTTTTGCTCTGGTGAATCCACGCGCCACGGCCCCTACCCAAGCGATTAACCACGAGGACTAATCCTGTAGCGACCACTCGAAGTAAATCCGATTGATTGGCGCGTTGACGACAGCCAACGCAAGTTCTAACAGGTTCCATTGTAGCCCCGCTCGCGACTAAGGTCTAGGACTACTCGCCCTCGAGGATGCTTTCTGGCTGAATATCGATCTTCGCACCGGTCAAATCGGCAGCCAAGCGCACGTTCTGGCCCTCCTTGCCGATGGCAAGCGAGAACTGGTAGTCGGGCACGAGTGCGCGGACGTGCGGCCTGGCGTCGGCGTCGCCCGGAATCAGATACGAACTAGAAACCTTCGCCGGCGAAAGGGCCTGAGTGACGAATTCGCAGATGTCTTCGTTCCAGTCAACGATGTCGATCTTCTCTTCATTGAGTTCTGCCGATACGGCGCGGACGCGGGCGCCGAGGTTGCCGATGCAAGCCCCCTTTGCGTTTAGTCCCGGCTCATTTGCTCGCACAGCAACCTTGGTTCGGTGACCCGCCTCGCGGGCGACCTGCATGATTTCAACCGTTCCGGCTGCGATTTCGGGCACTTCGAGTGCGAACAGCTTGCGAACCAACATCTTGTGACGTCGCGAAACAGTAACCATCGGTCCGCCGCGCGAACCGCGCTCAACGCGGGTGATGTAAACGCGGATGCGCTTACCGTGGGTGTACTCCTCGCCTGGCACCTGCTCTTCCGCCGGAAGCATCGCCTCGACGTTTCCGAGGTCAACCTGAATTAGGTGGGGCTTGCTTCCCTGCTGAATGGTTCCCATGACGACGTCGCCCACGCGTCCGGAAAACTCGCCCATCAGCTCCTCGTCGGCAATTGCACGCAGCCTGGCCATGATGACCTGCTTCGCCGAAGATGCCGCGATACGGCCAAAGTTTTCTGGGGTTACGTCTTTTTCGTCACCGATCGCGTTGCCGTCTTCGTCGAGGTCCTTCGAAAAGATGTGAACGGCTCCGGTGGTGCGATCTAGGTGAGCTCTAGCTGGGTGAGTCTGGTCGCGCTTCAGGAAGACGCCTGTTGATTTCAAATAGGCGGCGAGAATTGCGGCTTCAATGATTTCGACCAGTTCGCCGAAGGCAATGCCTCGGTCTGACTCGATCGTCTTCAGGATTCTCAAATCGATGTCCATGAAGACTCCTATCCAGTTATTTTGTGATTTCTTGCAGAGCCGAGTCTAACCCGACAGCGCGTCTCTCACCAGAGCGGCGATCCCACAGGTCAACCTCACCGTTTTCAAGGCCTCGGCCGCAAATCACAATGTTTGGAACACCAATCAGTTCGGCATCGGAGAATTTGACTCCTGGGCTAACTTTCTGACGGTCGTCGAGAATCACCGATTTACCGGCGGCTTCCAGTTCTGCGGCCAATTTTTCAGCCGCTTCGTAAATGTGGTCGTCTTTACCCGCAGCCACGATGTAAACATCAGCTGGAGTAACGGACTCTGGCCAGATCAGACCCTTTTCATCGCGATTAGCTTCGGCCAGAACCGCAATGATTCGGGTAACACCGATTCCGTAGGACCCCATTGTGACGGTGACGAGCTTTCCGTTTTCGTCTAGAACCTTGAGGTCAAGAGCCTCGGCGTATTTGCGGCCGAGCTGGAAAACGTGTCCGATTTCGATTCCGCGAGCGAGTTCGAGCGGGCCCGATCCGTCTGGCGCAGGGTCACCGGCGCGAACTTCAGCGATGTCTTTAATGCCATCGGCTTCAAAGTCTCTGCCGTAAACAAGGTCGAACACGTGTTTCTCTTTTTCGTTTGCGCCCGTAATCCAGGCAGTGCCTGCGACAACACGCGGATCGACGAAGTACTTGATTCCGGCAAATCCACCGGTCTTAGGGCCGATGTAGCCCTTCACAAGTTCTGGGTGCTTGGCGAAGTCTTCCTCGGTAGCCTGCTCAACCTCGTTTGGCGCGAAGGCGGCCTCGGCACGCTTGGCATCTACTTCTCGATCTCCCGGTACGCCAACCATCACGAGCGAACGCTTACCCTCGGGCGAAGTTAGCGCTAGCACGACGTTCTTGAGGGTGTCAGCTGCTGTCCACTCGCGACCATCGGCGCGCTTGACCTTGTCGTTTGCCAGGGCAACGAGAGTCGCAATCGTCGGGGTGTTTGGCGAGTCGTGCACAACGGCTGCTGGCAAACCATCGATGGGCAGGGCAGCAGGCGCAGGGGTCACTACGGCCTCGACGTTGGCTGCGTAGCCACCAGGCGAGCGCACAAAGGTGTCTTCGCCGATTGGGCTGGGGCTCAAGAACTCCTCGGACGCGCTGCCACCCATCGCACCGGCGTCGGCCTTCACGATTACGTAGTCAACACCGAGTCTGGTGAATATTCGCTCGTAGGCATCGCGCTGGGCTTGGTATGAGCGTTTTAGGCCTTCATCGTCGATATCGAACGAGTACGCGTCTTTCATTACGAACTCTCGACCGCGAAGCAGACCGGCTCGTGGGCGAGCTTCATCGCGGTACTTGTTCTGAATTTGGTACAGGCAAACCGGTAGGTCTTTGTATGACGAGTAGAGGTCTTTCACCAGGAGGGTGAACATCTCTTCGTGTGTTGGGGCTAGTAGGTAGTCGGCCTTCTTGCGGTCCTGCAAACGGAACAGGTTGTCGCCATATTCGGTCCAGCGGCCGGTCACTTCAAACGGCTCGCGAGGTAGCAGTGCCGGAAAGAAGACTTCTTGAGCGCCGGCTCGCGCCATCTCTTCGCGGACAATCTGCTCGACCTTCGCCTTTACGGCAAGACCCAGTGGCAACCAGGTGTAAACACCCGGAGCAGCACGGCGAATGTAGCCCGCTCGTAGAAGTAGCTTGTGGCTCTCTACCTCGGCCTCTGCAGGGTCTTCGCGAAGAGTTCGGAGGAACAAGTTTGATAAACGGATAGGCATGAAATTCTTACTTTTGAGCTACGACGACCTGTGGCGAACCCACAAGTGCTGGATCCATCGACGCGGCCAGACGGTTGGCCTCTTCGATCAGAGTTGCGACGATTTCGCTTTCTGGGACGGTCTTGATTACTTCGCCCTTGACGAAGATCTGACCCTTACCGTTACCGGAGGCGACACCTAGGTCTGCCTCTCGAGCCTCGCCAGGGCCGTTCACCACGCAACCCATTACGGCAACGCGCAGCGGAACAGTCATCTTCTCGAGACCCTTCGTAACGTCGTTCGCGAGGGTGTAAACGTCCACCTGGGCTCGACCGCAGGAAGGGCACGAAACAATTTCGAGCTTGCGTGGGCGGAGGTTGAGAGATTCCAAAATCTGAGAACCGACCTTGATTTCTTCAACGGGCGGAGCAGAGAGCGAAACTCGGATGGTGTCTCCGATGCCGCGGGAAAGCAGCGAACCAAAGGCAACCGCAGATTTTATGGTGCCTTGGAAGGCAGGGCCGGCTTCGGTAACACCTAGGTGCAGCGGCCAGTCCCCTCGCTCGGAGAGCATTTCGTAGGCCTTCACCATGACGACTGGGTCGTTGTGCTTAACCGAAATCTTAAAGTCGTGGAAGTCGTGCTCTTCGAACAGTGAAGCCTCCCAAACGGCAGACTCAACAAGCGCCTCGGCGGTTGCCTTGCCGTACTTTTCGAGCAGGCGAGGGTCGAGCGAGCCCGCGTTCACACCGATTCGAATCGAAACTCCCGCATCCTTGGCAGCTTTGGCAATCTCGCCGACCTTGTCGTCAAACTGGCGGATGTTTCCAGGGTTTACGCGAACCGCTCCACAACCAGCGTCGATCGCCTGGAATACGTATTTTGGCTGAAAGTGAATGTCGGCGATTACCGGAATCTGTGACTTTCGCGCGATCAGGTGCAGACGGTCGGCGTCATCCTGGCTCGGAACAGCAACGCGAACGATGTCGCAACCCGAAGCGGTTAGCTCGGCAATCTGCTGAAGCGTTGCGTTTACGTCCGTAGTCGGTGTTGTACACATGGACTGAACCGAAATCGGGGCATCGCCTCCGACGGCGACCTTGCCAACCATGATCTGGCGAGTTTTGCGTCGCGGAGCGAGTACTGGTGGCGGAGTCTTGCGAGGTCCTAAGTTGATTGCTGGCACAACCTAAGTCTAAAACCCTAGAAAGAGATTGGGTTCACGCTGTCGGCGATTATCATCAGGATTCCCGCTAGGAAAAGTGCTACAAACATGAACTGCGCAATCGGTGCCATGAGTGCTGTGTCGACGGGACCCGGATCCTTTTTACCAACCAATCGGTAGGCGCCCCTCTTGAGGTACTCGTAAATGCCACCCGCAATGTGCCCACCATCGAGCGGTGGCAGCGGAATCATGTTGAACACGAAGAGAGCGATGTTCAGCGAGCCGATCAGGAACAGCCAGTAGGCAAAGGAATCACTCGCACCCGATGCCTGGGCAACACCGACAATCGAAATGGCTCCGGTTGGGTCGCGTGGCTCACCCGCAAAGGTCTTCGAAACCGCCGAGTAAACCTGCTCTGGGAACGAGCCGATGAACCCGAAGGTTCCGGTCAAGATCTCGGTGGCTGAGCCGGCAGCCTCTGCGAATCCAACGGGACTCTGCTCGGAGCCGAACACGACGCCGATTACGCGGGTTTCCTTAGTCACCTCGGTGCCATCTTCGCCTCGGGTAGTCAGGTTTACGGTTGCCGCGGAAAGATTCACCGAGATCTCAGCGCCCTCCCTCAGGATTTCGAGGCGGACGTCGTTGTCGGTAGCTCGCACGAGAGTTTGCACCGCCTCGGCATCTGCTGTCGCGGTGCCGTTGACCGAGATAATTTGGTCGCCGGATTGGAGGCCGGCTTGCTTGGCGGGAGTCGGCTGACTCGACGCGTCGCACTCTCCCCCGGTCATAGCCTGCAGGCACTCGACCACTGAGCCGACCTTGTTGGTTTGGGTTGTCGTGCCAACAGTGGCGAAAACCGAAGTAAGAATCACTAGCCCGAGAACCAAGTTGGTGAATGGGCCACCAAACATGATGATGATGCGCTTCCAAGCCGGGAGGCTGTAGAGGGTGCGAACTCCTTCGTCGCCGGGTTCTTGATGTTCTTTGTGTGCCTCACGCGCCTGCGCGATGAGCCGACCGAACGGACGCTTGGAATCTTTACCTTTGCGGTCTGGCGGGTACATGCCAATCATGGTGATGTAGCCACCGAGGGGAATCAGTCGAAACGAGTATTCGGTTTCGCCGATTTTCTTTGAAAAAAGTTTGGGGCCGAAGCCGATGGCCCAATGTGGCACGCGAACACCGAACAGCTTGGCTGGAATCAGGTGGCCGAACTCGTGCAAACCGATGGAAATTGCGAGACCGATAACTACTACGAGGATGCCCATTGGTAGAACCTATCTGTGATGTCCGACAATTTGACTAGCAGGCTGTTGCGATTTGGGCGTTAGCTCGATCGCGCGCCCAAACCTCGGCCTGAAGAACAGTTTCAAGGCTTAGTTCGCCTTCGGCTTGGTGGGCATCGACAACCCGTTCAACCAAATCAACAATCTGATTGAAGCCGATGCGCCCCTGGTGGAAGGCCTCGACTGCTTCCTCGTTTGCCGCGTTGTAAACCGCTGGGAAAGTTAGCCCCGCTGCACCGACCTGTCGTGCAAGACGTACTGCCTTGAAAACCGATTCGTTTAGCGGCTCGAAAGTCCAGGTCTGAGCTTTAGTCCAGTCGCAAGCAGGCGCGATGTTACTCATGCGATCAGGCCAAGACATACCCAGTGCGATAGGTAGTTTCATGTTCGGTGGTGAGGCCTGCGCAATCACCGAGCCGTCAACGAATTCGACCATCGAATGAACAATCGACTGCGGGTGAACCGTGACTTCGATGCGCTCGAACGGGATACCGAAAAGCAGGTGGGCTTCGATTAGTTCTAGGCCTTTGTTTACGAGGGTGGCCGAGTTTGTCGTGACAACCTTGCCCATCACCCAGGTTGGGTGAGCCAACGCCTGAGCCGGAGTAACCGACTCGAGTTGTTCGCGAGTCCAACCTCGGAACGGACCACCGGAGGCGGTGAGAATCAACTTGCGAACTTCGTTAGTTGCCCCGGCCAACAAGCACTGCGCGAGCGCAGAGTGCTCGCTGTCAACCGGAACGATCTGCCCGGGCTTGGCCGCTTCGGTCACCAGGCGACCTCCGACGATTAGAGACTCTTTGTTGGCCAGCGCGAGGGTCTTGCCCGTCTTGAGTGCTGCGAGTGTTGGGGCGAGTCCAATCGAGCCGGTGATTCCGTTCACGACTACATCTGCGTCGGTGGTTTCAACCAACTCAGTGGCTGCCTGTGCACCGAGAACCGCCTTTTTGACGCCGAAAGCGTGGGCTTGGGATTCGAGAAGTTCAGTGTTTGATCCAGCTGCCAAGCCAACCACTTCGAAGCGGTCTGAGTTGGCAGCGATTACCTCGAGCGCCTGGGTTCCGATAGACCCCGTGGATCCCAAAATGATTACGCGCCGCATGATTCAATCTTGCCATCCTTCTCGAAGGCCGCGGGTTTAGACTTGAACCATGGAGCAAGAACGAAAAATCGTAACCGCCATCCCAGGACCTAAGTCCACCGCCATGCACACCCACCGCCTGAAGCACGTCTCGGCCGGTGTCGGTGCCGCACTACCGGTTTACATCGAGCGCGCGCACGGCGCAATCCTCCAGGACATCGATGGCAACCAGTTCATCGACCTAGGCTCGGGCATCGGTGTGGTCACCATCGGTCACACCAATGACGGCGTCGTAAAGGCCGTTCAGGAACAGGTAGCCAAGCTCACCCACACGCTCTTCACCGTGACCCCTTACGAGCCGTACGTTCGCGTTGCTGAGCTTTTGAACAAGCACACTCCGGGCAACTTCGCTAAGAAGACCGCACTATTCAACTCGGGCGCCGAGGCGGTAGAAAACGCCGTGAAGTTTGCTCGCAAATTCACCGGTCGAGGCGAAATCGCCGTTTTCGACCACGGCTACCACGGCCGTACCAACCTGACCATGGCCATGAACTTCAAGGCAATGCCTTACAACTCGGGCTTCGGCCCATTTGCCCCGGGCGTGCACCACGTGCCAATGTCTTACCCGTTCCGCGACGCCGCCGGCACCACTGGCGAGGAAGCGGCAGCTCGCGCAATCACCTACATGGAAAAGCGCGTCGGAGCATCAAACCTTGCAGCTGTTGTCATCGAGCCGATCCAGGGTGAGGGTGGCTTCATCGTTCCCGCCCCTGGCTTCCTAAAGATGATTCAGGACTGGTGCCGAGCAAACGGCATCGTCATGGTTGCCGACGAGGTTCAGTCGGGTATCGCGCGCACCGGCAAGTGGTTCGCCAGCGACTGGGAAGAAGGCTTCGAGCCCGACCTAGTCACAATTGCCAAGGGTGTAGCCGGCGGTATGCCGATCTCGGCAGTAACCGGTCGAGCAGAGATCATGGACTCCTCGCACGCAGGCGGAATCGGTGGCACCTACGGAGGTAACCCGGTTGCGGCCGCTGCGGCAGTAGCCGTTCTAGAGCAGATTGAAGCTGGTGGCGTCCTCGAGGCTGCCGCTCGCATCGAAACTATTCTGCTCGGTCGTCTAAACGCGATGAAGGAAAAGTTTGAAGTCGTCGGTGACGTCCGCGGACGCGGTGCGATGATCGCAATCGAACTGGTTCAGAACGACGGCAAGCTGACCCCGAACCCGGCCGCTGTCGAGAAGATCGTGAAGCACTGCACCTCGAACGGTGTTTTGGTGTTGAACGCCGGAACCCACGGAAACGTGATCCGCTTCTTGCCACCGCTCGCGATCACCGACGCGCTATTGAACGAGGCGTTGGACATTCTCGAAGCCGGCATCGCCAGCGTCTAAAGTTTCGAAACTTTTCTTAGTGCTTAGCTAGGCGCTTGCGCTTGGCGTTTCCGTAAATCTGGGTTGCCAGAACAATCAGGATTGCAAGCAGGAACACCGCAGAGGCTATTACGTTCGCCTGCGCCGGGACTCCACCCTTAGCTGCCACGTAAACAAACTTCGGGAAGGTGTCAACCGCACCCGAGTTGAAGTACGTGATGATGAAGTCGTCGAACGAGAGAGCGAACGAGAGCAGAGCCGCTGCCAGGATGCCCGGGAGAAGCAGCGGGAAGGTGATCTTCCAGAAAACTTGACTCGGGTTGGCGTAAAGGTCGCGACCCGCCTCTTCTAGTGCTGGGTCGAGGGTTTGCACGCGCGCCTTGACGGTAACAACCACGAAGCTGAGGCAGAACATGACGTGTGCCAAAACTGTTGGAATGAATCCCGGAGCGATACCCGCGGTGAAGAACAAGCTGGCGAGGCCAGCACCCATGACGATTTCAGGGGTGGCCATCGGCAGGAAGAGCGAGAAGTTCACAATCGAGCGGAACTTGAAGCGGTACCGCACCAGGGCGATTGCAAGAGCTGTGCCAAGCGCGGTGGCGATGATGGTCGAGAGCAAGCTGATCATCAGCGAGTTACCGACGGCCTCACAGAGGTCGGCTCGGGCGCAAACATTTAGCCAATTGTCGAAAGTGAATTCGTTCCAGCGAGTATTCCGGCGGCCCGAATCGTTGAACGAAAAGATGATCGTGTAGAAAATCGGGGTCAGCAGGAACAGCAGGGCAAGCAGCGAGTAAGCAGGAAGCGAACCGCGCTTGAATGCGTCCCAGAATTTTGTAGCCAGCTTCATTAGAGGAGGTCCTCCGTTCCGCTTCTGCGAACGTAGGCGGTGACAAGAATCAAGATCAGACCCATCAGGACAACAGACATCGCCGAGGCAGCCGGGTAGTTACGGGTCTGCAAGAAGTCGGAGTCCACGACGGTACCGATCATCGAAGTGCTCGAGGACCCGAGGAATTCCTTGCTGGCGTTTACGTAGTCACCGGCGATTGGGATGAAGGTCAACAGGGTTCCCGAAATAACACCCGGCATCGAAAGCGGCAGGGTTACCTTACGGAACACGCGGGTGGGGCTCGCGTAAAGGTCGGAACCGGCTTCTAAGAAGCGAACGTCCAGACGCTCGAGAGTTGTGTAAAGAGGCAAAGTCATGAACGGAATGAAGTTGTAAACCAAACCGAAGATGACCGCGTAGTCCGAACCAATGAAGGACTCAGATGGGGCTAGTAATCCGACGCTGTGAGCCCACTCCATCAGTGGAGTGTTGTCTGCCAGCAACTGCTTCCAGGCGATGGTGCGAAGCAGGAACGAGATGAAGAACGGTGCGATAACTAGGGTCACCATCATGCGCTGAAGCATTGGGCGACCGCGTAATTTCACCCCGATGTAGTAAGCCAGCGGGTAAGAGATGAGCAAGGCAACGATTGTCGCAACCAGTGCGTAACCGAACGAACGTCCGATTTGAGGTAGGTACTTGGCTACGGTTTCGACGTAATTACCAAAGTTCAAACCCTGCTGGTATTTACCGATTGCGCCCGAACCATCTGGCTCTTGCAGCGAGGTGAGCACGAGCGAAACCAGCGGGATTGCGAAAAAGAGGGCGAGGTACAGAAGTCCAGGTAGCAGCAATGCCAAAACCACTCGACCAGACTTGGTTTGACCCTTGGTGGTTGGTGCGTTTGATCCGAATGCTGCGAAGGCCACGGTTACTCCTGGTCTTCGGTGCCGTCTGGTAGGTCGCGCAAACCAAACGAGTGCACAACCTTCCAAGAAACCCAAACCTTAGCCCCGAGTTCAATGACTGGGCTCTTGCCGACATTCTGAGCGAAGACAGTGATTTCGCCCACGTTAGGAATCTCGATGAGGTACTGGTTGCTAACGCCGGTGAATCGGATGTCGATGATCTCGCCAGGGCCGATTACAACGTGATCCGCGCCGAGCTTCGGCTCTGACTCGTGGAACGTAGTTTTCTCGGGGCGGACACCGATTGCGATTGTGCCGGTGTGCTTTTCGGCGCGGTCTTTATCTACGGTGATCTTCGAGCCGCCGACTTCAATCGAAACCGAGTTGGCACTCGAGTCCACAACCTTACCGACGAAGAGGTTTGACTGGCCCAGGAACTTAGACACGAACGCGGTCTTCGGACGGTCGTAAAGTGCTTCTGGAGCACCCATCTGCTCGATTCGACCCTTGTTCATAACCGCCACGGTATCTGCCATGTCCATGGCTTCTTCCTGGTCGTGGGTTACGTGCAAGAAGGTCAGGCCAACTTCCATCTGGATTGCCTTGAGCTCGATCTGCATCTGACGACGAAGTTTGAGGTCGAGTGCACCGAGTGGCTCATCGAGAAGAAGTAGAGCCGGGCGGTTGACTAGTGCGCGAGCAAGGGCAACACGCTGCTGCTGACCGCCCGAGAGCTGCTGCGGACGACGTTCAGCAACGTGACCTAGTTCTACGAGGTCGAGTGCTTTCTGCGCCTTGGTAACCGGGTCTTCGATCTTGCGCTGACGCAGACCGAAAGCGACGTTGTCGAGGATGGTCATGTGCGGAAACAGAGCGTAGGACTGGAACACGGTGTTGACCGGGCGCTCGTGAGGCTTGGTGTCGGTGATGTCCTTGCCGCCGATGAGAACCTGACCCTGGGTTGGAGTTTCTAGACCTGCGACGATTCGAAGCGTGGTGGTCTTTCCGCAACCCGAAGGTCCTAGGAGCGCAAAGAACTCACCAGCTGGGATGTGGAGATCCATGTCGTCCAGAGCGGTGAAGCCCGGAAAGTCCTTGCGGACATCAATAAGTTCTAGATCAGCGCCTGCGACAGTGCTTTCGCCTGCCACTTACACAACTCCGTTAGAAACGTCCGACCAAGCCTGCGAGAACTCGTTGTCTTCTTCTGGGGTTAGCGCGCGGAAGTGGTGAAGCTTGGTCGCGTAAACATCGGCCGAAGGGAATAGAAGTTCGTTCTCTGCGAGCTCCGGGTTGGTCTCTGCGACGATTTCCTTGACACCAAGAACGGCCGGAACGTAGAAGACACCACCGATTGATGACTCAGCAACGACTGCAGGGTCGTAGTAGTAGTTGATCAGCTCGGCGACTAGATCCTTGTTCTTGGAACCCTTAGGGATCACGAAGTTATCGGTCGCGAAGGTTGAACCGCTGTCTAGCAGAACATAGTCGAGCTCTGGAGAGTCGAGTTCGAGGTTGGTGGCAATTAGGTCGCCAGCCCAGACGATACCGGCAATTGCGTCACCGTTGATGTAGTCCTCGATGTAGCTGTTGCCCTTGACACCGCGGATGTGGCCGCTCTGCACTAGCTCCTTGAACTGGTTCAGCGAAGCGTAGAACTCGTCCTTGGTGAACTTGGTGATGTCCACGCCGTTGGCAAGCATGAAGATGCCCAGGGTGTCGCGCATCTCGGAAAGAACTTCGATCTTGCCCTTGAGTTCTGGAACCCATAGGTCCTCGAGGCTGGTTGGGGCATCCTTGCCGGTTGCCTCTTTGTAGTTGGCCTTGTGGTAACCGATGGCGGCGATGATGCCCTTCCATGGCAGCGAGTAGGTGCGCTCTGGGTCGAAGTCGCCGAAGCTGCCAGCACCCTTGAATGCTGGGTCGAGGTTGGCGGTTACGTTTGGCATCTTGCTGTAGTCGAGCTCGGCGATCTGGTCGTCGGCGATTAGTCGGCTAACCATCCAGTCGGTGAGGCAGAAGGTGTCTGCGCCGGTTTCGGTGCCTGCGGCAAGCTGGTTCTTGATGCTCGCGTAGTAGGTGTTGTTGTCGTCAACCTTGGTTGCGTAAACAACCTTGATGCCAGTCTTCTTCTCGAAGGCCTTCAGGGTTGGGAACGAGCCGTCGGCTTCGCCGTCTAGGTAGTAAGGCCAGTTGTCCCAGTAAACGGTCTTGGTTGCAGTGGGAGCACAGGCTGCTAGAACAGCTGTGATCGAAAGCGCACCAGCGCCTGCAAAGAATGTACGACGGGTGATTTGCTTAGCGTCCACGCTGAACTCTTTTCTATCGAAAAGGGAAGAATCCCTACCAACAACAAAGAAACCGCGCCTAACTACTGCGCATAAAAATACTGCCATAAAAAGTTCGGCACAAAAGCCCAAATTTGGGTGAGTTTCAAATCGAAACCCAAAATTCACATTTGTAAAAACACTAGGCTTTATGTGGATGTGGCAAAGGTGCCCTCCAATAGGAGAATCATGCGGGTAGCTGTCCCGAGCGAAGTAAAAAACAATGAATACCGTGTGGCGATTACGCCAGCAGGAGTTCACGAACTAGTAGTTGCAGGCCACGAGGTATTCGTGCAGGCCGGGGCAGGACTGGGATCCTCGATCACCGATGCCGAGTACCAGAATGCCGGCGCAAAAATCACCCCGGACGCAAAGACCACCTGGGAATCCGGCGACATGGTCTTGAAGGTTAAAGAGCCAATCGAGCAAGAGTACGGATTCCTCCGCGAGGGTCTGCTTCTATTCACATACCTCCACCTAGCTGCAGACCTAGAGCTGACCAAAGAGCTTGTTGAGAAGAAGGTCACAGCGATTGCCTACGAAACCGTCCAGCTACCGAACCGCCAGCTGCCTCTCCTCGCCCCAATGAGCGAGGTTGCCGGACGCCTTTCGGTACAGGTTGGCGCTTCGACCCTGATGCGTCAGAACGGCGGAAACGGCATGCTACTCGGCGGTGTTCCAGGAACCCGACCTGCCAAGGTTGCAGTGCTCGGTGGTGGCGTTGCCGGCACCAACGCAGTTGCCATGGCTGTCGGTTTGGGTGCCGAAGTCACCGTACTAGACACCAACCTCAACCGCCTTCGCGAGCTAGACGCCCTTTACTCGGGACGCCTTCGCACCATCGTCTCGAATTCCTTCGAGATTGATCGCGCAGTAACCGAGGCCGACCTAGTTATCGGTTCGGTTTTGATTCCGGGAGCCAAAGCTCCAAAGCTCGTCACCAACGCGCTGGTGAAGAAGATGAAGCCAGGCTCCGTCTTGGTTGACATCGCCATCGACCAGGGTGGTTGCTTCGAGGACTCGCACGCCACCACGCACGCCGAACCGACCTTCAAGGTTCACGACGCGATTTTCTACTGTGTTGCCAACATGCCGGGTGCGGTGCCTCACACCTCTACCTATGCCCTGACCAACGCAACTCTCCCCTACGCCCGCTCTCTGGCAAACAACGGCTGGAAAGCCGCCTGCAAGGCAGACGCGTCATTGGCACTGGGGCTGAACACTCACGCCGGCGAGATCGTGAACGAGCCGGTGGCTAACGCTCACGGAATGGCATCGAGCTCGCTCGAATCGGCACTGGCCTAAACGAAAACCTAAACTCGCCCCTCCCGACGACCAATCCGGCACCACCGGAGTCGGGGCGGGCGGGTTTTGTTTTTGCTCCGAGCTGCAAGGCGTCAACCTCGTCAACCCCGGAGAGCAACACCCTCAGGTTCAAGTTCACTAGCAGTTCTCTGGGCACCCCCGAAACGGTTTGGTTTGCGCAAACGAGATGAACTCCTAGCGACCTCCCTCGTGATGCGACGGCCGTTAGCGCTGGCAAGCACTCTCGATCGAGTCGAATCGCATGACCGAGTTCATCTACGACGACCAGCACCGGGCTCAACGACGTCTCGTTGCTCCTTGCCGCACCGAGAGAGACCAGATAGCGCTCGCGGTCGGCTAGTAGCTGGCCGAGGCTTTGCCAAAAGGCCTTACGGGCATCCTCATCGTCGAGATCGGTGGTTGGCGAACCGAAAGCCGAAAGCGTCGCGCCACCTTTATAGTCGGCAAGCAGTAGTTGTGGCTCACCAGAAATCGAACCCAGGACTTGATTCAAGAATCGACTCTTGCCGGAGCCGCTCGGACCGACGATGAACATGTGTGGTCCATCGCGCATCAGGTTGAGTTCGAAACCTTCCCCCGCTACAAAGTCGAGGGGCTCAAAGCGAGTTTTGGTGAGCCAATTGCTGTGCCGAGCGATCAATTCTGCGACCTGTCGATCGTGTTCGATTCGCCAAGCCTTGCACCAGAAAACAAAGCGTTTGGGCAGTTTTCTTTTATTGAGCCAGACTCCGCGACTGGTAATACGCAACTCAAAATCTTTAGGAGTCCGGCGTTTCAGGGCAATGAGCCCCATCACGGCAGCCGAAATCGCCGACATTGCTAGAAGCTGCCACATGCCGTTAGCCAGGCCCAGATACAAACCCATCGCGAGGGAAGGAAGCACCCAGAGAATCTGCACAAAAAAAGTTTGGGGTCGAAACCGCGAAGGCTCGACCCCAAACTAAAGGTTGTGGATTAGTCGCCGATGTAAGACATCACGTGCTTGATGCGCGTGTAATCCTCGAAGCCGTACTGCGACAGGTCCTTGCCGTAACCCGAGTGACGGAAGCCACCGTGAGGCATTTCGGCAACCAGTGGAATGTGGGTGTTGATCCAGACACAACCGAAGTTGAGGCCCTTGGCAAAACGCATCGCACGGGTGTGGTTGGCAGTCCAAACCGATGAGGCTAGACCGTACTTCACATCGTTTGCCCAACGCATTGCTTCGTCATCGGTCGAGAACTTCTGAACGGTGATTACCGGACCGAAGATTTCGGTCTGGATGTGCTCGTCCTGCTGCTTCAGACCAGAAAGAACAGTCGCCTCGTGGAAGTAGCCGGCACCCTCGACAGCGTGGCCGCCAACCTCGATCTTCGCGTGGTCTGGCAGGCGGTCGATGAATCCCTTAACTCGATCAAGCTGGTTGATGTTGTTAACCGGGCCGAAGAGGATGTCGGTGCGGTCGGGAGTACCGGTGACGGCAATCTCCTTGACCTTCGCCGAGAGGATTGCAACGAAGTCATCGTGCACGGACTCGTGGACCAACAGGCGAGTTGCAGCGGTGCAGTCCTGGCCAGCGTTGAAGAAGCCAGCGATAACGATCTGGTTCGCAGCCTTCTCGAGGTCGGCGTCGCCGAACACGATTACCGGCGCTTTACCACCGAGTTCGAGGTGGACTCGCTTGAGATCGGAGGCAGCGCTCTTGGCTACTTCCATACCCGCGCGGACCGAACCGGTGATCGAAACCATCTGTGGAATTTCGTGTTCGATTAGAGCACGACCCGAGTCGCGGTCGCCGGTAATCACATTGAAGACACCCTTTGGTAGGAATTCAGACGCAATCTCAGCCAAGAGCAGTGTCGAAGCAGGAGTCGTGTCCGAAGGTTTGATGACAACGGTGTTTCCGGCCGCGATTGCGGGAGCAAACTTCCATGTCGCCATGTTCAGCGGGTAGTTCCAAGGGGTCACCTGACCGATGACGCCGATTGGCTCTCGACGAATCGATGAGGTGTGGTCGCGAGCGTATTCGGCAGTTGCTAGTCCGTTGAGGTTTCGGGCAGCACCCGCGAAGAAGCGGATCTGATCTACCGAGAGTAAAACTTCGTCGGCAGGCAAGGAGGCACGCGGCTTACCGGTGTTCTCACTCTCGACGTCGGCCATCTCCTCAACGCGAGCCTCGAGGGCATCGGCGATGCGGAATAGTGCGAGCTGGCGCTCCTGCGGAGTGGTTTGGCTCCACTCTTCGAAAGCTTTGTCAGCTGCCTTGTAGGCGGCGTCCACGTCTGCTGCGTTTGACTTTGGGGCGGTCGCGTAAACCTGCCCTGTTGCTGGGTTGATGATGTCCATGGTTTCGCCACTTAGCGACGAAACGTGCTCACCGTTTACGAAACTTTTTAGTTCGCGGACCGACATTTGACTCTCCTTTGAGTTCGTATGGATACGAACGGCATTTAAAGCCTATTCCACGCCTATGGTATTCGCGACAAGGTCCGCGAATATCGGTTTTTGGTAACGAATCAGTTGCGAAATGCCAATATTGGTTCGATTTCGCAAGCAAAAAACTAAAAACACTGGCAAACTCGTAGCATGTCTCGCACAGCGCGCACCAAGGTAAGCCAGCTGGACGATGTATCCAAGGCGATCATCGAACAGCTGCAGCACGATGGTCGTCGCTCCTATTCAGAAATCGGCAAAGCAGTCGGATTGAGTGAAGCGGCCGTTCGCCAGCGCGTCCAGAAACTAACCGACTCCGGCGTTATGCAGGTCGTGGCCGTGACCGACCCGATGCAGCTTGGCTTTTATCGCCAGGCAATGATCGGCATCCGTTCGGGCGGAGACACCCGAGCACTGGCCGACACCCTCGCTGAGCTCGAGGAAGTTGACTACGTGGTGCTAACCGCGGGAAGTTTTGACATTTTGGTTGAGGTAGTCCTTGAGAACGATGAACAACTCATCGACCTCCTCAACGAAAAAATCCGGTCGCTGCCCGGAGTGACTTCAACGGAGACTTTTGTCTACCTGAAGTTGCACAAGCAGTTCTACAACTGGGGAACGCGATGATGCGCCCTCAAAACCAACCTATGTAAAGAGTGATATCAAATGGCCACGCAGAGCCCTAAAGCCGATCGTGCCACACCGCTTCTCGACGCCCGCAAGGCAGGCATCGAGCCAAGCATCAAACAACTAGAACATGCAGCCCGCGAAAACATGTGGATGCATTTCACCCGCTACTCTCAGTTCGAGACTAGCCCTATCCCCATCATCACCAAGGCGGAAGGTCACCACTTCTGGGACCAGAACGGCAAGAAATACTTTGACGGTATCTCGAGCCTGTTCGCTGTAAACGCAGGTCACGGACGCCACCGCCTAGCCGAAGCTGCAGCAAAGCAGATGAAGACGCTCGACTACTTCCCTATTTGGTCGAACGTTCACGCACCTGCGGTTGAGCTCTCCGAGCGCTTGCTCTCCTACGCCCCGAAGTCGCTTCACCGCGTCTTCTTTACCACCGGTGGTGGCGAGGCAAACGAGACGGCCTGGAAGCTCGCTAAGCAGTACTTCAAGATGATTGGCAAGCCAGGCAAGCACAAGGTGCTAACCCGCGCGGTCGCCTACCACGGCACCTCGCACGGAGCGCTTTCGCTTACCGGCATCCCAGCCATGAAGAAGCAGTTCGAACCGCTGGTTCCGAGCACCTTCCGCGTGCCGAACACCAACTGGTACCGGGCTTCTGACGAATTCGAGACCGAAGAAGACTTCGCGATCTGGGCGGCGAACCGCGTCGAAGAAATGATCCTCTTCGAAGACCCGGACACCGTTGCCGCATTCTTCTTGGAGCCCGTGCAGAACTCGGGTGGTTGCTTCACAGCACCCAAGCTGTACTTCAAGATGGTTCGCGAAATTTGCGACAAGTACGACGTAATCCTGGTTGCCGATGAAACCATCGACGGCTTTGGACGCATCGGAACCATGTTCGCCAGCGAGTTCTACGACTTCGAGCCAGACATGCTTGTTTGCGCGAAGGGTATGACTTCGGCCTACGCTCCACTGGGCGCGCTACTGGTGAACGAGCGCTTCTTCGAACCGTTCAAGAAGGGAACCGCGATCTTCCCTCACGGTTACACCTTCGCCGGTCACCCAGTTTCTTGTGCCGTGGCCCTAGAGAACCTAGACATCTTCGATGAAGAGGACCTAGTCGGCAACGTCGCTCGCAATGCGGGAGCATTCAAGGCAACCCTAGACAAACTTCGCGACCTACCAATTGTTGGTGACGTGCGAGGCGAGGGTTACTTCTATGCGATCGAGCTCGTCAAAGACAAGGAAACCAAGGAAACCTTCAACGACGAAGAAGCCGAAAAGCTACTTCGCGGATTCCTTTCGACCGACCTCTACGACGCCGGTCTCTACTGCCGTTCCGACGACCGTGGCGACCCTGTAGTTCAGCTAGCTCCGCCACTGACAATCGGTCAGGCTGAGTTCGACGAGCTCGAAGGACTGCTACGAAACAGCCTCACCAAGGCGTGGGACCTGTTCTAAGAAACCGCAAGAGGGCGACCTGTGGAAACACGGGTCGCCCTTTTCTTTCACCTGTTACCCTAAGCGCATGATTTCTCAGTCCACCTTCGAGTCACCCGTCGGCCACATCAACCTAACCGCCGACGACGAAACCATCATTGAACTCACCATGACAAAGAAGCCTGGCCCTTCGACCGGCAAGGCCAAGGTGCTAAAAGAGGCCGAAAAACAGTTGAGCGAGTACTTCAAGGGCAAACGCAAAGAGTTGACCTTCCGCGTCGAGGCCAGAGGCACCGAGTTTCAACGCAGGGTCTGGAACGAGATTGCCAAGATCCCCTACGGCGAAGTTCTGAGTTACGTCGACATCGCCCGCAAGCTGGGCAAACCCCAAGCCAGCCGCGCAGTAGGCGGTGCAGTCGGCTCAAACCCAGTACCCCTCGCAATCGCCTGCCACCGCGTTCTAGGCTCGTCAGGCAAAATCACCGGCTATTCGGGTGGTGAGGGTATTCCAACCAAGCGTTGGCTGCTCGACCTCGAAGGAATCGAAACCAAGGACTAATGCAACGTTGCAGTTGGGTTACCAACGACCAGATTTACATCGACTACCACGACACCGAGTGGGGCTCCCCCATCTCGGGCGACAACGCCATGTTCGAGCGAATCAGCCTTGAAGGCTTTCAAGCCGGCCTATCTTGGCTAACAATCCTGAAGCGTCGCGAAGCCTTCCGAGCAGCATTTCACAACTTCGAAATCGCCAAAGTTGCCAAGATGACGCCCGAGGACGTTGAACGCCTCCTGCAAAACCAAGGAATCATTCGTCACCGCGGCAAAATCGAGGCAGTGATCAACAACGCCAGCCGAGCGCTTGAGCTCGAAGCAGGGCTCGAAGACTTCGTGAGATCTTTCACCCCAACCGAAGACCGCAGAAACCTAACCAAGAGCCCCGAATCTGAGGCCATGAGCAAGGCGCTTCGCAAGCTCGGCTTCAACTTCGTCGGGCCAACCACGATGCATGCCCTCATGCAGGCAATTGGCATGATCCAAGACCACAGTGACAACTGCTTTAGAAAGATTTGAGGCTTCAGTTACATAGACTCTCTGGAGGCCCATGAATAATCAAGAGTTCACCGAAACCTTTAGGCAGCACCTGCATAAGGTGTCGCGTTACCTGGCCTACCGAGTAAACGCCAACGACATCGAAGATCTGGCCTCTAAGGTTTTTGAGATTGCCTGGCAAAAACGCTCCTCCTGCCCCGCGGGCAATGAACTCGCATGGCTTTACAAGATTGCCGGCTACGTCGTCTCGAACCACCGACGCAAAGTGACAGCAATATCTCTCGCGCTTTTTGACTCCGACGCGACAGCCCCCTCAGCAGAAGACCTGGTAATCGCCGATCGCTCCATCAAACAGGCCTGGTCGAAACTCGATGCCAAAGACAGAACAGTGCTCGGCCTAGTCGCCTTCGACCAACTATCGGTAGCGGAAATCGCCATCGCATTGGGCATCTCAAGCAATGCTGCCAGCATTAGATTGCACCGCGCCCGAAAAAACTTTGACGAACTTTTGAAAGATTCGGGCGTCTAGATACACATACAAGGCATGGAAGACAAAAACCTCTCACGCCTAAACAAGGCCACCAAAGTCGAAGTTCCTGAACTGAACGAAGACATCATCACAAATGCAACTGCTAAGAAAACGAAGCCAAACCTAGTTCGCTTCACTTCTGTTGCAGCCGCTGCTGCTCTGGCGCTGACCTTCGGCATCGGCCAACTAACACCCAAGCAGCCTCTGATTCAGTTAGCCGACCAGGCCCAGGGCGCTAAATCAACCGTTCAGGGTGGCCTCGAAGGCAACAAAATGGCTGGCGACTCCTACATGATGGCTATTTTCGACTACTCAGCCGCCGAAAACCTATCTAAAGAGATGCAAAACGGACACATCTACCAGATTGAGGTAGCTGGCACGGCAAGTTCGATCGTCCGCAAGGTGGCAGCCGCAATTGGACTCGACGGCAAAGAAACCTATGAGGCCGAGTGGGACACCGCCACAATTAGCGGAAGCGAACTCCGCGATGGTTACGCGATCGAGACACTTACGGCCCAAGGCGGCGGAACAGGTAGCTGGTATTACTGGAACGCAATTGAGGCGGGAATCAACAACGATCCAGCCGGAGTACCTGTCACGGATGCAGAGGCCAAGGCAGCCGCTGCCAAGCTCTTTACTGCAACCGGATTTGAGGTCTCCCCTGCCGACATCGTGGTCAGTCGCGACGACTACGGACTTTCAGCTAACGCCGAGCTCAAAGTAAACGGAATGGGTAGCGGTTTGACCTGGAGCATGCACTGGAACGGCAACGGAACCGTTGATTCGATTTACGGAAACAGCGTCAAGCTGGTTGACCGAGGCGAATTCGACACCGTTTCGGCTAGTGAATCGGTTTCTCGCATCAATAAGTTTGGTTATTGGGCCTCGGTAAGCACAACCTTTAGCTCTAACACCGGAACCGGCAGAGACTACAACGAACCTCAGCCAAAGGTAGAAATCGACAACGCAACACTGACCAACGGAGTCATTTATGACGCCAAGGGCAATGCCTGGATCGTGCCGGCTTTCGCTCTCAGCTCTAAGACAAACGGCTTCGTCGGTGGTGTAATCGCCCTAGTTGACGGAATCATCGAGATTCCTGAGGCGCCGGAGGTTATGCCGATGGACACCGAGGTTTCTAGCCGCTAAACAAAGAGCAATAGCTCGCCCTTCGACTCCTCGAGTCGGAGGGCGTTGCTTTTGGCGACCTTCTTCAGGTCGGCGATTGTCTTTGGTCCGGCCTTGGCAGAAAGCACCGCTCGCAACAGCTGCCCCTTACCCTTCTTGTTGAAGTGGTTCAGCGCTTTCCCGCTCTGCGCATCCAAAACCTCAACCCAGTAGTGCTCGACCCCCTCAGGGATTGGTGCGAGTTCGGCGTATGCCTTAGATCGCATGTCGATAATCGGGCCATCTTCCAACCGCTGCCATATCGGTGCATGCGCTTCGGCCCAAACTTGTTTGAGGTTTAGACCGGGCAGGTTTGTGGTGGCACTCAACCGATAGTTAGGTATCAGATTGGTTGCTGGAATCAAACCGAACAGCGCGGATTGAATCAACACCGAATCCTTAGCCCGCTCGAACATTTCCGGCGTGATCTGGTTGTGTTCGGTTGGGCTTCCTTTGAGGCCGCGTCCGTGAATGGCGTCGTAGAGAGTCCCGTTGTACCGGTTGATGGCCGGCATGGTTGGTGCGTCTTGAACCTCGAGGTTTATTGCGATTTGGTCGAACTGCTTCTTGCCGAGTTTCAGAACGTTTGCTGCCTCTTCAGGTGCCTCACACAGGGCTCTCAGCGCCTCATAGACGGCCTCACGAGCGGGATTCAGACCGCCAAAGGTGAGTGCAACCTGAGAAATCGAGAGCGGGCTTCCGCCGACTTCTTTGGTCTCAGAGGGTGGCAGCAGGAACAACATGGTTACAAGCCTAGACTTGAAGAATGGTAAGACTAACCAAGATTTACACCCGCACCGGCGACGAAGGTATGACCGGCCTCAGCAACTTTTCTAGAGTTCGCAAGACCGACCCGCGCATCGAAGCATACGCCGACGTTGACGAAGCCAACTCGGCAATCGGTGTCGCAGTGTCGCTCGCCCACGGCGAGTTTGACGAGGAGACACTTCACCTGCTCTCGCAGATCCAGAACGACCTGTTCGACCTTGGCGCTGACCTCTCGAACCCTTTGAACGAGCACTACGAATACGAACCCCTGCGCGTTGACGCAGTGTGGATTGACGCGCTTGAAGCGGCAATCGACAAGTACAACAAAGACCTACCGAAGCTCGACTCATTCATCCTGCCGGGTGGATCTGGCCTGGCAGCGGGATTACACCTAGCCCGAACCGTTGTTCGCCGCGCCGAGCGCGCCACCTGGCACGCCATCGAAGCACACGGCACCGAGCCAGCCAAGAAGGGCCACACCGACGGC
>JACCED010258633.1_pt1 | contig 24419 bp, 27 predicted proteins | sample 7455021 | NCBI WGS metagenome assembly JACCED01 (sample SAMN15323456, study PRJNA562643) | freshwater metagenome | isolation source: river surface water | place: USA:Blue River Watershed | collected 2017-08-19
AATAGCATTTTACGCGAACAATTTTTTATTAAATTTATCAATCGCTTCATTTATAGATGTTATCTTTCAAAAATTCAGTATGATTTCAGAAACAACTAAGAAGAAATATAGGAATAATGCTCTCATAAATTCAAACGAAATCAGAAATATTTACTCATCCATTTTTATTAAATTTATAGAAGGAAAACAGCAAAAATTAAATATTCGCCTCGAAAAAAACTGTAATCGCGAAGAAATTTATCTTCTCCATTGTAATTTGAGTGATTTTCCATATATTGAAGATGATAATCATACGCAATTATCACTTCTTATGTCCCGTGGAATCCGAGAAATCCTATTCTTTCTAAAAATGGAAATTGATATTTTAAATACAAATGTCAGCCTATTTATAAACAGAAAAAACGTCGAAAAAATTGTTTATTGGTTGTTATGGCTATTAAAAATAGAATCCATTGAAAAAAAATATGTCGATATGAATTATAAAATAACATCGAAATATGGAGCTCTAATTGGTAAAAAGATGAGTTGGATACTATTTATCTGGGATAAAATCTGGCAGAAATGCGAAAAAAATAATTATATAAATAAACCAATTCTTAAATCATTAACTAATCTTTTCTATTATAAAAAAGAAGATATTAAAAATCGCGTGGGAATAGTTGCAGTCGCCCTTCTAATCTCTTTATCCCCTATAAAAATAAATACAACCAGAAAAATATCAAAACTGGAAATATTCACAAGTTTAAATGCGAACCAGTTTTATAAAAATATAAATATTGACACAGATAATGACAAACACTATTTAGGATTATATAATGAATATCATAATAAACAGGATACAAAAGAAGTAATGAAAATGAGTCATGTTGAGAATAAAATGGATTTTTTAAAAGAATATTTACCAAAAATAAATCAAAAACTAACCAATAAAAAAAATGTCCTCGATTATTTTTCAGAAAAATAATTCCATAATTGTTTTATTCCATCATGAAGGTCAGTTGAGCATTTAAAATCAAATAATTTTTCTGCTTTATCAATAATTGGTTTTCGACACATTGGGTCATCCTGTGTTTTTGGTAAATATTCAATCTCAATATTTTTTGATATTATTTTATTGAATATGGAAACAAGTTCATTCATTGTAAATTCGCAATTTGGATTACCAATATTTATAGGCGTCATTATATTTTTTTCAATATTCATAAATGATACTAATCCACATATCATATCATCAACATAACAAAACGACCGTGTTTGAGAACCATCTCCATATATTTGAACTGGTTTATCATTTTTTATCTGTTTTATAAAATTTGTTATAACACGACCATCATATAAATCCATTTTTGGACCATATGTATTGAATAATCTTGCTATTTTTATATTTAGATTATATTTTTTCCGATATTCATATATCAACGTTTCTGCTACACGCTTTCCTTCATCATAACATGACCTCTCGCCGACTGTATTTACATTTCCATTATATTCTTCTGGTTGAGGATGAATTAATGGATCGCCATATACTTCACTTGTAGATGTAAATAACATTTTAGAATTATTTATTAAGCAATACTCTAAAACCCGTTGGGTTCCATTTATTGATGTTAGTAATGTTTCCATTGAATATTTTTTATATTTTTCGGGAGAAGCAATTGAAGCTAAATGATAAATTTCGTCAATTTTTTCATTTTCTAATATGTCATTAAATGGATAATTGATATCATGAATGATTAGTTTAAATCTTGGATGTGGTGGAAATAATAATTCACGAATATTATCAACTGAACCAGTAATCATATTATCAATACATATTACATAAGTGTCTGGAAAATTTGAAATAAGGAAAAAACAAAGGTTTGAACCAATAAATCCAGCTCCTCCCGTAATCATTATTTTTTTCATATTATAATTAATCATTTTAATTTTTATTATTTAACTAAAAATAAATAAAATATGAAGAATAAGAAAAATGTTATCGATTATTTTTCTAAGGAATAAATAGTATAATGAATAATAGTGTAGGAGAATTTGTAAGACAAAATATAACAAATCAAGGTATAAACTCCGGTTCAAGAGCATCAAAAATTATCTTTATTATTTTTTGTCTGATTGGAATAGGAATAATAATATTTTTTGCTATTTATGCTTCTGAAAAATTAAAAAAAGATGAAGCTGATTCAACTGGAGGAAAAAGCGCCGAAGATAGAATAAATCTCGGATTAGAAGTATATAAAAATTACTTCAATATGAATCAACTTCCACTTCCAGATAATGGAATATATTTAAATGAATATTATAATCAAAAGAAATATTACGGATTGCGTGATTTTTTCTATGCATCCTCTTATAAATCATATCTTCCTTGTGGTTATACAGATGATGTTGTAAGTTATAATGCGATTAGAAGTGTTATATTAAATGGCGCCCGTGCAATACATTTAGACATCTTTCATTCCGGAATTAGTCAATATTTAGAAAATTCAAAAGTAATTGTAGGGAATATCGTCGATGGGAAATTAACATATTTTAAGGAAACAAAAGACCAAAAACCAATTGAAAATAAACATTATTTAATTTTTGAAAACTGCTTAAAAATTGTATATGATTTAGCATGGACGAAAGTCAATACACCTTTCTTCATTTATTTAAATATGGAATTTTTACCGGACCAAAACTTTGAAAATAAAATGTTTAATATTATTCGTAAAATAATGGCAGAAAAGTTCCTTGATAAGTATTACGGCTTCCAACGTGTTAATTTGGGAAATGTCCCTATTGGAAAAGCTCTGAATAAAGTTATTCTAATGACTAATCGGAAACCATTGGACCCGATGCTTAATGAAATTATAAACGGCGTAATGGCCCCCACGGAATCCAATGTCATTTTACACACTATTACAAATAATACTCTTCAATATGGCGGAATAAAAACAGTTGCAGTTAGTAAGGAAATTCTTTTGAACCAAACAAAATATAATTTGGTAGCAGTAATTAAAAAAAATGATACAAACCCAGAAAATGAAAAAATAATGAAAATAGATACTAAAAATTATGATACTTCATATAATTTTGAGATTGGAATATCTATGACTTTTATGAACTGGCAGAACTACGAGGCACCAAAAGAAGAACCAGCAAAATCTACGACACCTGCACCAGCAACACCTGCAAAAAAAGACGTTCCAAAAAATGATTTTATGTATGATTATTTGGTCCGTTTCAAAAATGGTGGAATGATATTAAAACCAAACAATTTGATTTATATTCCAAGACCACCGCCACCAGTATCAAAACCAAATCCAAAACTGAATTACAAACAAGTTAATTATATAGCATACGGTGGTTTTCAAGAAACATCCCTCTAAAAATAATAATAAAAATCTTTCGCATCCAATTTTTCTTCTAATCCGAGTATATAATGATATGTTATATGCGTCTTTTCAAATAATTCAACTATTTGCGTATTAAATCCAATTGAATCAACAGTTATTCTATCAAATGACTCGTTATTTTTCATATATTGTAGCCCCATCTTAGAATACTCGATTATATCTATTTTATCAAGCTCAAATATATATAATAATTCAATATGGTCGCGCGAGTGTCTCTTGAAATTCATGACAAGTGTATTATCAACAAAAAGCGTTATATTTTCTTCATCATTAACTAATGTATTTGCGAAAGTTGTATCTTTATATAAATATGGAAAGAACTTCAACGACGAAAGTGATTTATTAATTTTTTCAAAATCGGACTCCATTACACTTTTCTTCTGGACTAACGCAGTTTTTATTGAATAATTAATGTTCTTTTTCAACAAATAATAATAGTTGGATGTCATGTTGTATCCATGAAATGATGGAATCGGATTCATGTCTATTTTAAAAATAATGTATTTCGCCTTATTTGAATTTGTATATTTAGAAATAGAATTCATTAGCGATTGAAATATATTCTGATTACGATTTTTATAATGGACTACCGCGTAATCCACAAAATTGGATTTATATTCTTCTTTTTTATAAATAACCATATTAATTGAATTGAAAACACCTCCGATTAAATTCTCATATCCACTTTTATAAATAAATGCTGGATTTTCCATTTTTTTAAAGTAGTTTTGAATAGTATTCTCAGTAATTGTAAAAGAAGCTGGAAAATATGATTTGTATAACTGAACTACTTTATTTAGATTAATAAGATTTATTTTTCTTTCAATTATGGAACTAAATTTTTTATCTGTATAAAAATGGTCAGTTATATTAAGTTGTTTATATACATTATACCAAAAGTGTTTTTTGAAATAGTGATTCGATATATAATACAAAAAAATTAAAATAATTAATAAATAGAAAATCATAAAAATAATAATATTATAAATATTATTATTAAACATGGCCTTAAAGAATAAATTAATCAACCATATTGATAAAATAAAAGAGATTGTTCTTGAAAATGAATTATTGAAATATGCGGTTAAATCTTTGAAGAAGAAATTAGAAGAAAAGAATCACAATATTCAACAAATGAAAGTTAATTCTAACACTCAAAACATTAAAAAACAAAAACAAAATATTTTTCAATATAACACTGCGCCAACTCAACCATACCAAAGAAGAAATATTCGTAATTTTGTAAGAAATGTCCAGACCTCATTTGAAGTCCAAAGACAACCAAAACAGTCGCACCCCAAAATATTTATCATTCTTAAGCGGAAGAAATTCATCTAATCTGTTTTATTTTTATAATCTAAAATTAAAATCTTTATTTAAATAAATGAATACTGTTGTTGATTTTATATTGGGTTCATCCAATAAAAAAAATGGTAAAATAAATTCTGTTAGCAAAAATATTCCTGAAATAGCATCCGCCAAAAAAACATTGAGCGAATTAATCAATAAAATAATTAAATTGATTGCGGAGAAAAATGAACTCCAAGAAGAATTGAATAAAATGAAGAAGAATAAGGAACAGCGAGAGGCCCAAGAATCAAATAAGAAAGCTCAAGAGAAAAATAGCAAGAGTCTTTTAGACCAAATTGTTAAGTTTGACGGTTATTTATCAAATATTCACAAAAGTCTATCGAAAGAAGACACTGAAAAATTACTGACTGGAATTCAAGCTAAAATAAGAAACAATAAAGCATTAAACACACATATAGCAAATACTATCAAATTAAACCGGAATAATTCAGTCATGACTACCGCTAATGCAAATAAAGCAGAAGAAGTCGTCGAAGAAGTATTTCAACAAAATAATTCAAGGCGCAATATTAAAAAATCTCCTGAATCCCTCGAAGAATTATTAGGAGTATCTAAAAATAATAGGGCGAATAATGCGGGACCAAAGCAGAATAATAACGGGTCTCGCGTAAATAATGCGGGACCAAAACAGAATAATAACGGGTCTCGCGTAAATAATGCGGGACCAAAACAGAATAATAACGGGTCTCGCGCGAATAATTCTGGACCAAAACAGAATAATAACGGGTCTCGCGCGAATAATTCTGGACCAAAACAGAATAATAACGGGTCTCTCGCAGAACCACGTGTTAATAATAATTTATCAAATAGAAATAAAGCACTTAGTAAGGGGTTGTCATCAATTGCTGGAATTTTCTTAAAAAAGGATGAAATGGATCCAGAAACATATAATAAACTCTCTAATTTGTCAGAATCTATTCAAAACTTAGAACGATAAATACAATAATATACTATTCTAAAATGATTTAATCATTTTAGATACTAAATTTATGTTTCACTATTATAACTTAGACCTCTGGTAAAATCCATATTTTCTATGTATTTCCTCAAATAATGTATTCAAGAATTTCTCAAATTCTTCATCGCTCATGATATTTATATTATAAAGTTTTTAAGTAATAATTCACAGATTGACTGACTTTTATTCCAAAAATCCGACACGCCTCTTTCGCTGCCAACTGTTGCGCTTCCTTCTTCGACTTCGCCGTTCCGAACGCAATATCTTTCCCATAAATATCCTTAACACACGCCGTGTATATTTTCTTCTTCTGGACATCATCCCCCTGCGAAATCTCCTCCACTCCGACGTCTCCATACAACGGGAATTTCCCATCAAAGTGAACCTGATAATATCTCATCAGAATATCCTTATAATTATCATTATACATGACCAACATCGGAATATCAATCTTCGTTTCGATACAGTTAATAATGAACTTTTTAACAATATCATATTTATGAATTTCGCTGGTTTCTTCGTATAAGGCTCCAATAAACGCCTCAAAACAGTCCTCCAAATGCTTAGAGTGAGACCGACCATTACAATAATCCTCGGTATATTTGCTAATAAGAAGATGCTTCCCCATCTCCAAAAATCCCGCCAAATTTGAAAGGGCTTCCGTCTTCACGAGTTTGCTCCTAAATATTGTATAAAATCCTTCGTCCTGATTCGGGAATCGCTCCCAAATATATATACCAACTACTGACTGAATGATTGAATCACCCAACCATTCCAATCTTTCCATGGAGTCCTCCTGAATTGGAATACACTTCTCTGGGATAACTCCGACATCTTCTTTTTCAATAACATTCTTTCCTTGTTTTCTATCACGATGAACAGTATATGAAATATGGGTGAAAGCCCTCTGAAAATTCTTCAAGTTGAATTTTTCTATGGGAATCGCTATATCTTCCAAAACATTCGCTTTTTGTAAGACTTTTCTTAAATCGTTATGCGTTATATAACGATTCAATGGGTTGTGTAAGCATTGGTATACGGGTTGAGTATCGTCTGACATTATAAAGTTTATAATATTAGATATTAGAAACTTTTTAAATCAATTTTTCTGATTCTGAATCTTAGCAATCCTCGCACTCGGGCTCGAATGCTCCGCAATTAACACAAGCACTTCCGCCATTGGTGCGACAATCAGCGCACTTAACATCATTAAGAGGAGGAAGACCGTTGATGGGAGACTTATACAAGTAAACACCAAGACGGGTAATTCCCTCAGTTGGGACACCCTTGGGAGAAGTGCAGTAGTCCTTTGCGGAAGTAGCCCAACCAGAAGTTGCAACAATATCACGACTCCAAGGGTAAAGAGAAGTAGTATCAACGTTATTACGAGGATTCATAAAAAAAGCAACTCTCTCAGCAGGAGTGGCGTTTCTTACGAAAGTGTCATAATTTTGAAGAGGACCATTACAAGGAACCGCGTTCCAGCCATTAGCATTAAACTTGGACATTATATTTAATAAGAAGATAAAATTTTTTCAATTCGGTAATAAATAATTACATATTTTTTCCGCGAGTTTATCTCCTAAACGTCTTTCGTTTATTTTGATATTACTTAAAAATTCCAGCCGTTTCTTCATTTTCAATTCCGCGTTTGCAAGATTCTTCTTTATTTCTTCGATTAATACGATGAGTGTTGGGAACTTCTTTGCGATTTCTGTCGCCATATTCCGACTAACTCCTGTAATTAGCGTAAGAACCCCCAAATAAAAAGTCTCCGGATTTGAATAATCCCCCTTTTTATTACAGCCCTCTAAATAAATCTCACTCCGCGTTATCTTCAAATTCTCAAATTTATTTTCATCCACTTTTTTCTTAATATCGTCAATAATTTCCGCGGTCTTTTTGGTATTGTCGGTCTGGATGACGATGATATTATCGCGTAAATTCGCATTGACGACGGCGCCCCAATAGGCGCTATCTTTTACGTCGCCGTTCGTTTCTAAAATATAGATGACCCTCTTCATCAAAATGTCGGTATCGCGCCATTCAATCAAACGCAGTTTCTGATTTCGATAACGGCCGTCGCGTAAACTTGCGTTAAAATCGGAGATTGTTTTGCGCTCAATCATCAACTTATAAGAAGGAGAGTCAATGAATATATCCCCTAAATCTAACTGCTTTTCAATGTATTCGGATTTAATGTGGGGTTGAAGCTTTTTTTCGCGGGTATCGATGTATAATAGGGCTTTTTCTGCGGTTTCTTCGCTCATATAAAATATATATCGAATACATTTTATATTCTAAATGGCGTTCATTTCTTTTTACCTTTTCCTTTCTTCTTGTTTTTGTTTTTTTTAGGTTTACCACCTTTTTGTGGGTTTTCTGGTTGTTGTGGGTTTTGTGATGATTGCTGTCCTTCTGATACAGGAGGTGGTAATAATTCATTACCACTACCATTACCACTACCATTACCATTACGATTATCTTCTGGCTTGCTTTGACCCCAGCCCATATATTCTATAAAACAAAAAAAAATGATTTTTTTAATTTAAAAAAGTTAATGTAATTAAAATATATAATGGAAGCAAATTCTAAAACAAAAATTTATTTTAATATTCGTAAAACCACGCTCGAAATGATTCAGGACCGCGGTTTCAAAGTCTCCGACGAAGATTTGATGATGACCTACCAAGATTTTTCCAACCGTTTAGAGGAGAATCAAATCAATATCGTCGCCCTTCATCAATCCTCTAATTCGAAGGGGATATACGTCCATCACATCTTGGAGACAAAGACTTTCAGTAAAAAGGACCTTCTTAACTTGAAGCTCTTCATTGACGAAAATTATCCAACCAAGGAGATGACTGTTATTATTATCACACAAGACAAGCCCACCCCCCAAATCGCAAAGGAGCTCCTTAATGATGAATTCAAGCTATATGAGGTCTTTCTTACGAAAATGCTCATGTTCAATATTACGCATCACGAGCTCGTTCCGAAGCACGTCGTATTAACCGAAGAGGAAGCCAAGAAAGTCATCGATGATTTCGACGCCACTAAGAGCCAACTACCAAAGTTGCTACCGACCGACCCAGTAGCCAAGTATTATGGGATGAAGACTGGAACTATCTGTAAGATTGTTCGCAATAGTCAGATGACCGGAGAGAGCATTTATTACCGAATCGTAAAATAAAAATATTCTTAAAATTATGAAAGACAATCTACAATTTAACATAAACGAGCCCCACGATTTATCTTCATTTTCTTATAATACGACGAATCAACAACACACGCCCCTCGCGTATGATACAATAGAGAGCACGCCCGCTTCCGGAAATTACCCCCGTAAGCACTCAAAGCACGTCGTCCTCTCTCCTTCCCCGAGAAGTCAGCTCTTTGAGGACCCAATAACGAATACATATGATGGCGACACAAAACCGTATTATAAGACAATTTTAGACAACGCCAATTATGTCCGCGGGAATCAGTTTAGTGATAAATATCCTTTTAAGAAAGGTAAGAGAACAATGGAAAGAATCGCCCCCCGTTCCGATTCTTCTTCACCACCAATTGATTATTTAGGAAATGATGCGAATATTGTTATGGTAAATGATGACCCATTTTATCCATATCCGAGTCAAGGATTGCTCGAAAATAAGAATTACTGGGCCTATCCGCACGAGAAAAAGTATATTAATGATAAGCCAGTATATAATTATGAGCATGGCCTACCAGAAGGAACCTCTAATCGTATTGCGGGATATAAATCATTTAATCCTTATTTATTAGAGGGTTTTTCAAACCAAACTCAGTCTTCAAGAAATAATATATTTATGATTGGTATATTTTTAGCACTATTCTTAATGCTATTATACGGCGCTACTTATTATGTTAAAAGAAAATGATTCATAAGTAAATAAAAACTAAAAATATTTTTTTCTACTAAATTTTATGAAGGATTTATTAGAAAATTATAATACAGTAAAAGACCTTTTAGAAAAAAAATGTCCATTAAGTATTTCACAAACTCGTGATGGTAATGTTTATATCAATCAAACTAATAGTGCATTACGTGATAAATATTTATTTAGTGGTTGCACAGATTCAAATACATGTAATACAACTAATTTAGACCCAATATCTAAAAATATATTAGATAGTATTCCAAGTAAAGGTCATTGTGGTGCTTGGGACTTGGGAGATTATGGATGGAATCAAGATACGGGTAAATGGGTAAAAAAAACAGTAAAAGACCTTTTAGAAAAAAAATGTCCATTAAGTATTTCACAAACTCGCGATGGTAATGTTTATATCAATCAAACTAATAGTGCATTACGTGATAAATATTTATTTAGTGGTTGCACAGATTCAAATACATGTAATACAACTAATTTAGACCCAATATCTAAAAATATATTAGACAGTATTCCAAGTAAAGGTCATTGTGGTGCTTGGGACTTGGGAGATTATGGATGGAATCAAGATACGGGTAAATGGGTAAAAAAAATAGATTATAATTTTATAAAGGATGAAATATTAACAGCAAAGTCCATTATTAATGAAACGTCGGACCAGATTGAAAAGAAGGCGGACTCATTAGAAGAAAAACAGAAACAGGTTTATGGACAGACGAAGGAGATTGAAGACAAGATGAGGCTTTTAGAGACACGCGATAAAATGTTGGAGCTATCAATTGATCGAAATCTTTATAAAAAGAAAGTCATATATTCTCTATTTTCAGTCATTTTAGCATTTGTTATTTTAATGATATGTTTTTATGCTTTTTTCAACAAAAAAATGATTGTCGGAGAATAATATATTACAGATATTTTGAAAAAAGTATGCTTTTTCAAAAAAAGATATAAATTATTTATATTATAAAATTATATAATATAAAATGTCAGAAGGAACACAAAATCAATTTCAAAAACTTGATAATACAAACTGTGTAAATGGTCGTATTTCAGGCGGACCAAAATCAAGTCGTAATAATTATAAATATTTAGGTACTTTTGATTCATATGAAGACTGCTCAAAATCTTCAAATATACCAGCAGAAGCAAAAGCAATAACATATCATAAATAAAAACTAAAAATATTTTTTCTACTAAATTTTATGAAGGATTTAATAGAAAATTACGAACCAGTCTCTCCGACACAAGATTTAAATTATATAAAGGAACAAATATTGAATACTAAGTCCGTTATTAATGAGACTTCAAACCAGATTGAAAAGAAGTCGGACTCTTTAGAAGAGAAACAGAAACAGGTTTATGGACAAACTAAAGAGATTGAGGATAAGATGAGACTTTTAGAGACACGTAATAAGATGTTAGAACTCTCAATGAATCGAAACCTTTATAAGAATAAGGTAATCTATTCTCTATTTTCGGTTGTTTTAGCATTCGTTATTATTATGATATGTTTTTACGCTTTTTTCAACAAAAAATTAAATCTTGGAGAATAATATATGATCACATCAAGAAACAGAATTGTTAATTTTAACAGCAGTATCAATTTAGCAAAGGAACATGAGACGAATTTAAAAAATGAAGCGCTCAACATGCAGTTGAAAATAATGGACCAGAATCTTAATTTGAATGAGCGCGCGAGTGATTTAACTAATCTGAAAAGTTTAATTAAGAGAAATCAGTCAATTATAGACGAAAAAAGGAATATATTGAATACGCGGGATGTCCAGTTAGAGAATACAATAAATAAGACAATCTTTAATAAGAAAGTATTGTATGTGTTTATTTGTATAATTATTGCTCTATTGATTGTTATCCTGTTAGTCTATTCATTCACTAAAAAATAATTATTTCTAAAATTCTTATATTATTTTATAATATAAAAATATATGACACAGATTCAACAAGCTTATAATGATATGGATAATATAGTAAATAATATTTCTTCCGTCTATAATGGGAAACCACTTGGTCCTCAAATTAAAGCAACCGAAGATAAACAACGCGAGCAAATTAATTCCTACCAACAATTAAAAGATACAAGTCAGATTGAACGTTTATATAATTTGAAAAAAATGTTAGATTTAGGAAAATCTGTGGATAAAATAAATGATGGAATATTAGATGAGACTTTAAAAGTATATGATGAAGATGCGATTGATAACGTCAAAACACTTAATGAATTAAATCGTGAAATAATGACAAAGAGCGAAGTCATTTCATTGAATGATAAAGTTTTACACAAAAGAAACCAGATAATTTCAATTATGCAATCAATTATCCTTTATTTATTCCTTATGATTCTTCCAGTTATATTGATGAGTTTAGGAAACATAACTCTTCTATTTGGATTTATATTTATTGGAGTTTGCGGAATAATAACTGCAATTGTTATAATTGTCCGATATGTTAAAGAAGCCAAAGATTTTATGAAAAAATTTCCAAATGAAGTTCGCGATGAAGTATTAAGTGTAGTAAAGGATACCGCAAAATTACTTCAATTAGATAACCCAAAATGTGTAAGTAAAAAGAAATTACCAAAACCTTATCCAACTGAAAATCCAAATCAAAAACCGCCTGTTAATACTTCAACTAATACCCAGCAATATAGAGATAATGAGAATGAAGTCTATTTAGATAATAGTATTAATGTCTGGGAACAAGGAGATGTTCCAGAAATTGGAGCAACTCTTAAAGGTTATGATGAATTAAATACTAAACGACATAAAGCATCTCCAGAACCATATTATTCTGGTCAAACAAACCCTAAGGTATATACTTGTGTGTGGAATGGGGACCCAAGTAAATTAACAACAATGAATAAGGGAGCTAAATTTTCTACAACTATCCCGTGTGAATTCTACCCCGGATTCAAATCCGAGTAATTCTTATTAAACCATATAAAATTATCAAATTATTTTTATATGTTAATATATATGCCATCAACATCACAAGCATTAAGTAGACCCGAAACAATTGTTTCACTCGATAATATTTTTCAAAAATCAATTCGTCAAACAGGTAATAATTATGATACAACGTGTTTAGATTTAGCGTTGAAAAGAAAAGATTTCAACTTAAATAATTATATTACTGATTTAGGTAAATATAATTTAGTTAATTTTGAGAATATTTATAATCCAGCAAAGACAAATTATTATACATATAATGATTATTCTCAACCATGTCCGGCTGGTTGGTCAAATTCAGGAGGTCAGTGTTATAACTGGTGGAATTATGATGGAGGATGTAATGCTGGACAGTGGACATCTGCACAAAATTGTGATTGGAGATATAATTCAAAAACATGTTATTATTAAAATCCATTTTTTTTTATTTTATAAAATATGGGAAATTGGAATAGTCGAAGAAGTTGGAATCCGGCACCTGCTCCGGCTCCAGCGCCTGTAAGAACATATGAATGTGGAGGATGGGCTTATCAATGCACTCCATATAGTTATCAACGCCCGGGGTCAAGTTTTCAAAATTATTCACAAAAAGATAAACAAAATTGGGCACAAGGTTGTCGAGCTGATTGGCCACAAGCGACTGGAAGTTATATAACACCAGCATATTACACTTGTAATTTAAGAGCCTCATTGGATAATACGGCGCGTCGCATCGGAACAATTCCATTATCGGAAAATCCAATATTATACGCTCTTACTTATATATTACAAAATAATATATTACCAAATCAGGACGCATATTTTGCGCATTATTCAGATGGTACTAATTATAACATATTTTTAGCAAATACATCTGACCCGTCAGTATTTACAGTTCAGGGAAAATACGACGCAAGCCAATCATCTATATGTCAAGGAGTAAATAGCAATTTTAAAAATTATCCAGTGACTGTTATTAAATTAAGTTCAGCTATTTATAGAGATGGTAATTTTGGAGTTTGTGCTTCAACAAATAATTCTATTAATAATATAAATATTATGAATGCAGATAATCAAGAAAAACAATTTGGGGAAGATATTAAAAAAATAAATGAAAAATTCACAAATTATGAACAAAATCAGTATGATACATCAACAACGAATGTTCAAAAAAATCTGAATGAAATAATTAAGAACCTTACTGATAATTATAATCAAAAGGCGCAAATATACAATTCAACTGCGAATGCCATTAAGAATCATGATGTAATTTTATCAAAAAGGAATAATATACTCAATAAACAGTCGGAAGACCTTCTTAAAATTCAGGACAATATTATTCTTAAAACGCGAGAGATTGAGTTGAATAATGAAACAACGAATAAACAATTGTTTATTAAGAAGGTTATGCAAGGTTCATTTGTTTTATTTCCTCTTATTATAATCGTATTAATCTTGATGTATTATCAAGCAGTCGGGCCGTATGTATCACTTGGAATAATCGGATTACTTGTAGTCGGTTATATTATATACGTAGTCGTTATTAATAACAAAATGAAAATACGTCAGTTTTTAAAACCAGTTATGGGGACAATTCAACAATATGAGAATGTAGCGCGACAAGTATATAATGATGTAATTCCTACTGTATGTAAAGGAGAAGAAGCAGAAGAAGAAGAAGAAGATGATGGAAATAAGAAACTCAAAACGGTAAATCTATCAATCTTGAATGCAAATGGACCATTTTATTATTATGATGGGTCCGCCCCTCCCGAGCAAATATATCCGACTCCAATTGGAAGTATTCAATTTGATACAGGAGATGGAATCGTCGTTTTTCCTGAAGAACTGAAAATGTCATTAGACAGCCTTAATAATATTATGCTCTATATATTCTTTGCTTCATGGATTGGTCTAATGATGAAGAATGGAATCAACTTAAATGACCCCCGATTTTTAAAGAAACTGAACATAACAGATTTAGAGGACTCTCCAACAACATATAATCTTCCAGTCTGGGAAAATATCGGACTTCCACTTACAGCTGACTTCGAAGATAATATTAAAGTTAAGTGCTCCAAATACAATGATATACGTTCTAAGAGTGGTAAAAACGCATCAATCTTTTTAGTAGATACATGGAATTTCTTTTTGGGAGATAAAATTCCAAATGATATTTATGAGAAATGGTTGAAAAAGATAAATTCTGTAATCCTGCGAAATGGCAATCTTCCAAAAATATATATGGAATTTTATCAATTTGTTTTATCCTCAAAACAGTTCAAAGAAAAATACCCTTCTCCAAATGGAGTAATGAATTTTATACAGACAAAATTTACGGATTTTCTCACTTTCCTCGCTCAAAATGTCAAATTTGCGGAGAACCCATCATTCGGTCTGAATTTTAATCTCTAAAATATATTATATATAATATATAATATATAATACAAAATGGCAAATTATTATATTGGATTATGTCATTCAAGTAGTTTAGAAAGTATTGGATTTACTAAAAAATTAGTAGTGATGAATGGACCTTGGATAGGAGGAGATACATTTGCAGATGTAAAAAAAGTTAATGATAGAGATGTTTATATGATTTATCAAGACCCATATACTAAAATGGTATCAAAAAACGGAGAAGAAAAATATTATAATGGTAAAATATCTGATTTTGACCCTTCAAAATGGAATACTTATTCTAATACTGGTGGAGGTAAATATTTATTTAATGATGAATTTACATTAAAACAATGTTTTAAATTTGCAGATCAATTCAGAAAAAACGGAGAATCTTATAGTAGTCTTGCATTTTTACCAAATTATAATTCTCGTCAAGATAATACATTAAATGCGATTGGGAAATGTTATTTAGGTAATGTTCAAAATAATCCGAACACTGGATCTATGGGTTCAAATTATTATAAAATATATATTTTAGGTGATTGTCTAAATAATTCTGATTCTGGTATCGATGAATCATGTATGAAAACAACAGCAATAACAACATTAAATAATTTTATTGATAAAAATGATAATGTTTTAAAATTCACGGAATCAAGAAAGATATCAATTAAAGATAATATTGATTATATTACAGCGTATAATAAATTATCACAAGAAAAGAATAAAGAAAAAATAGCTGAATATGAAGAACTCCTCAATAATATTAGAATCTCACATAAAAGCTCGAAACAACTCCTTTCAGATAAGAACCGTCTTATTGCTTCAACGAGCTCCAATATTCAAACATCCACCGATAAATTAGAGGACCTCAACAATAAAATAAATGAGGCGAACCAAGAGATCGCTAAAAATAATTCTGATTTTGAAAAAAAAAATAATATTATTACAACATTGCGAGCAATGATTACCATATTTTTTATCCTACTTTTAGTAATGATTGTTTATTATGGGGCCTTATACACGAGGGACTCCTATCCAGAGACATATAACTCTATCACTAATACAATTAACAACTCATTCTCAGGATTCTCATCTTTTAATGCAAATTATTAGGTCGCTTCTTCTTCATCATTGTCGTATTGATTATTCTTAATGAATCCAATTAAATGCGTCGCTGAGCAATTTCTCTTACCAAATTTCTTCTCGAAATGCTTCTTCATCTCATTCTTCACCGGAAATTTGTAGGAATTCATATTCTGTTGAAACCACGCCTTGAAATTATCATGAATCTCTTGAAAACTGATTTTGTCCGTTTTCTTATCTGTTCGAATTAAAAATTTATCAATGAAATCAACATACATATCCATATCCTTCTGATATTCCGTTGTGAATATCTCGACATCCCGAGGAATCTGTAATCCATACGGCTTATACTCCGTAAAATAATAATGGACCATTATTGACATAAATGTTTCCCTCCATTTTGGCATTTTCTCACTCAACTGCTTGTCGCGCACAAACTCATTCTCTTCCACTGGATTATCGACGAAACTGCTCAAATATTGGAGGACTTTTATACGGCGCCACGTTCCCTTATCATCTGATGGAACCTTGGGCATGTCATTACAAAAAAGAACGAGCTTAAACTGTGGCTTGAACTCCTGAAAATTGGACCATAAACCACGCCCCTTAATTATATCACCTCCTGTGTATTCCTTCATTAGACCGATGTTTATATTCTCATTCTCGCTCGGCTCCTCCATATAAGCGTATCGCTTTCCCTTACTCTCCACAATCTCCGGACTCACTGAATTACTGGCGCCTCTCTTTTGTGTGAAAAGTGTAATCGGGAACTTAATCGCGTAATTTCCCAGCGCGCCCACGAGCAATTCATTCAACTTCGACTTTCCATTACCACCGGACCCCGTCCAAAAGTGGAAAGACTCATCTGCATTATGGCCCTCCAAGAGCGACGAAATGAATGTAAGCATATACTTTCGCAATTCGGGCTTCGGTTGTATCTTCCGAAGAAAATCGTTTATATCATCCAAATATTCCATATCTTCTCTATATTTAACGTAATTTACATTACAGCGTAGGGATATATAGTCGCTCGGGAATCCATCACGGAAGTTTCCAGTCGTCAGGTCGAGGACCCCATTCTTAAATCCAATGAGATAATGATTTTCATCCAACTTATCGAGAAATATTTTGTCATAGAAAATACCCTTACATTCTTTCATGACATTATCGATGAACGAAGTGGTCTTCAACTTGTTGGTTATCTCTATTACAATATTAATCCGGTTCTCAATGACTTTTATCTTCTGGGTTATCTCGAATTTCTTCTTCTTATCCATCTCATTCAGAACATCCTCCTCTAATCTCTCTATATTCTTATTATACTGGACGACCAGCTTCAAGTATTCATTGACCAATTCATTGCTTATTTTCATCCGCAACTGAATCCCGCATTCATCCTCTTCCCAAACATGATTCTCGAATCGATACCACTTCTGCGTCCTCACCGAAATACAGGCCCACTCATTTTTATACAGCTTATACAACACCCGCGCGATATCGACGTTTGTCCCCGAAATGGACCCCTCCACAATTCGCATCAACCGATTATTTTTGAACTCGGCGAATTTATCTGGGCTGTCATTCTTTGCCCACCAATAGAGGCTCCCGATATTTATTCCACCGGTGTCCCGCATTCCAATCTTACTCCAAAACTTCTGACAACACCCCGGCTCATACTTCGAGCTCTTCTGACTGAAATCATCAAATATATTCAGTAAGTCGTCATTAGATGCGTCAATTGAATGAAGAGCGAAAGCCAAATCGCGCCATTCACTGTATTCATCAGCCCTCTTCGGATTTAACATCATAACCAGCTCACAAATTTCCTGAATGTCATAGTTCATATCAGCAGTGTCGCGCTTACGGCTCTGCTTTCGAACAATATCTTTTATTTCATAATTTTCAATCTCTGCGACCTTCGACTCTCGAACAACCGCCAAACTTCCCTGATTCCGAATGCTCAGAAATTTGGGTAATTCATACTCATTATAATTCATCTTACTAATAATCTCCAATGACGAATTAATAACATAAGTAAGCTCATATCTCGCCACATTTTCTTTTGTGCTTCCATACATATACCAACCCACTTGATCAATCACCAGCTTATCAATCGCATCATAAATTGTATTATCAGTAGGAATCGTTTTAAACAACCCAATTTCTTCTAATTCCTTGATTACATTTTCGCGAATAATCTTTTGGACTGCGGGAGAACTGACTACGTGAGGGAACATTAAATGAATTCCATCCTTCATAATCGCGGAATCTACCCCGTTAGCCTTGTGTTTATATAAATATGGAGAAGGTCTTTCAAAAACGAAACATAAAACATTCGGATTTTCAAAATATTCGATAATATTCTTCTGATAAACTTCGCAGACTTTTTTTATAAAATCGACGGAATACTGGCGCGTTTTTAACTCAATATTGAATCTCAGATCGATATCAATAATAAACGGCCCATTATCAGTATGTTGCTCAATAAGATGAATATCACAATTATTCAACATCATTTGCTTGTATAATTCATAAAATTCTTTCTCATTACTTTCATCAACTAAAAACTTTCCGGAGTGCTTGGATATACCAGTGTGTGATGGTTTGACGAGTGTCCCATTTTTTATTCGAGATTTATTGAGAAAATTTACAAACTGTTGTTCGATTATATTTTTATTTTTCTTGTCTAAATTAAGAGAGTTCTCCATGATGTAATAATACAAAATTCTTTTAATTTATTTTACATGAAAAATTGAAATTATAAATTAAATAAATTTTAATTATATAAATAAAATGAATAACAATGGACAACAAACAAAAAAACCTGCGATACCAATGCGTTCGAGACGCATTATGGGAGATTTGAGGGAATTATTAAAAGACCCACTCTACGAAGTTTTTATTCATTTCGATGAGTCTGATATCAATCATATGATTGTTATGATTCGTGGTCAAGAGGGACCATATGAGTTCTGTCAGTTTTTATTCCACATTCGTTTTTCGGATGACTATCCGATGAGCCCACCAGTTGTCAAATTCTGTTCCAGTAATGGAAAAACGCGCCTGAATCCTAATTTATATATTGAGGGGAAAGTGTGTTTATCAATCCTCGGGACGTGGCAGGGAGACCCTTGGACATCAGTTATGACAATTAAGACAGTCATTTTATCAATTATGGCTCTTGTTATGACTCGGGAACCATTGAGGAACGAACCCGGAATGGAATCATCTCCGGCCGATAAAATAGAAATATACAATCAAATTGTTGAATACGCTTCACTGAATATTTTAGTGAATCAAATAGAATCACCGTCGGAGATGTTCGCCCCCCTTTTGAAGAATATGAAGGCCCAATTTATCAAAGATTACCCTGCTCTCATTGAAAAAATAGATAGGCTGATTCAGTCTGAACATAATCAAAAAACAGTTAAAATCAGTTATCACTCACAAACGGCGACACTGGATTATGAGTCATTAAAGAAGAATATCCAGAATCTTTATGGAATTGTTTCATTAGAGTCTATGTCTTTGGAATAAAAAATGATTTAAAAAAAATCTAATAATTATTATAATATAAAATGAAATTCTGTCCAGAGTGCGAAAGTTTATTACATTACCGTGAAAAAGACGGAAAATTGGTTCATAAATGTAATGGTTGTAATTACATTTCAGAAACAAATGAAACCCTCATTTCTCAAAATTCATATTTGAGTAATAACAATCCAACGTTCGGTAATAAGAAAAATTTCATATATGATATGACATTACCAAGAACGACGAAATATGTGTGTCCAAACGATGATTGTATTACTCATGCGAACCCAAAGAAGAAGGAGGCCATATTCTTCAATGAAGGTGACAGCTTGAAAAGTATTTATATTTGTAAGGAGTGTAATACTGAATGGAAGTATTAAAGGTTCCCATCGCAAAAATTGAAATATAATGATTTAAAAATATCTAACAATAAAATAATATGGAAGCCAATAATACAAATAACGAGTCATCTCCATATTTAGAGTTGAACAATTCAAATTCTAATAATAATTCGAATCAAATCAACGATATAATTGATGAGTTTGATGACCTTAAAGCAACATATCAATCAATGTTAACCCGTCGCGACCGAAAAACGATTCCAATTCTTTCAAAGTATGAAAGAACCCGCGTTGTTGGAGAACGCGCAATCCAAATTTCAATGGGGGCGCCTCCTCTTGTGGAAGTGGGAAATTTGGAAAATCCGGTTGATATCGCAGAAAAAGAATTGCGCGAGAAGAAGATTCCGTATATTATTAAGCGGGTTTTACCCAATGGATTGATTGAACTTTGGAGTGTCGATGAATTACGAATTGATTAGATTTTCGTTCAAGACAACTTATTACAATTAAAACAATAAAACAATACTTTATAAACTTATACTATCTTACTTTTCATTAAAAGTAAGATATCTTTTATTTTTATTTTATCAATAAACCAACACAACTAAATCCGCGATTTAAGCAGGAGCAGTAAAGTGGCGAGAAAGAGCCTTCATAAGAGTGTTATAGAAGCAGTTCTCCTCCTGAACGACCTTACCCTTCTTATCCTTGACGGAGCAAAGCTCAGGGAAGAGGCTTTGAAGAGTCGCGTCCATATTAATCTTACGCTTGTTAGTAGCATCTTGGAGCTTATGGCTACGGATGTATGAAGTAACCAATTTGAGGGCCTGCTTTCTTGAAACAAGGAGGTGGTCGCTGTCATAAGTCAGGTTCTCAACAATGGGGGCATTGTCGTTATCAGTCAGGTCCTTGTGGGCCTCAAAGAAGCTCTTCATCTCAGCGGTATAAACGGGCTTCAACTGTTGAAGGCCCTTGTTTCCGTTGGATGCGCGGGTAGAACCACGCTTTCCCTTCTTCTCAAGACGCTTAACATCGCGCTCGAGCTTCTTGATGTTAGAGAGAGTAGAACGGGCCTTCTTAATGAGGGCTTGAAGGGTGTTCTGGCAAGAATGAGCCATCTCTAAAAGAGCAAGGGTCTCCGCTTGAAGGGGAGAAACTTCACTGGCATCAGTTGCAGTCTCGGCAGGGGCCTCGACAGGGGCGGGGGCCTCAACAGCAGGAGCAGGGGCAACCTCAGCGACGGCCTCGGTTTGGGAGGCGTCTTTCTTGGAGGTCTTGGATGAAGATACAGATTTCTTAGATACAGAAGCGGTTCCACTGGGCATCTCTTATAACATAGAATACACAAAAAAAGCGGTTTTTTTACGAGCGGATGAATTAAATAACAGAAAATTGCGTCCTAAATAATTGAAAAAATAAAAATAAAAAAAAATTGAAAGATTAAATTATAAATTTTTAGATGTTTAAAACATTCAAATTAAAATGTCAGCAATTCAAAGAAAGTCAGCAACAAAGAAACAAGAACAATCTGATTCAGAAGTTCAGGAAATAGAGATTCCTCTTCCTCAACCTAAGAAAAAAGGTTCTTCTAAACAGGAACCCGTTCAGGTTGTGGTCAATGATGATTCTACTCCATCGGAAACAAAGCCCTCTAAAAAGGAAAAAGGTTCTTCTAAACAGAAGGATGCTACTCCGGAAATAGTCGATGATGATTCTACTCCATCTGTCGCAGTTTCGGAAACAAAGTCCTCTAAAAAGGGGAAAAAATCCGCTCCTAAATCAGATGAAGAAATTGAGTCAAATGAAGTTGAACCAGCTCCGAAAAAAGGTAAGGGAAAGAAACAAGAAGAGAAAGTTGAATCGGAAGGCGAAGGCGAAGGCGAAGTTGTCGAGAAATCGAAAAAACAGCCTCCTAAATCGTTAGGAGAACAAATCGAAGATTCAGTCGAAACATTGGCGAATCAATCAGAAAAATTCAAGGTTTTGATTGAATTGAAAGAAGCTCTTCATAAACATCTAACTACTTTAATTTCATCAAGAAAGAAGGAATTAAAGAAACAGAAAGATGATGAATCCGAAGACGCAAATCTTCAATTCTTGGAGAAACAAAAGGACAGTCTGAAAGATGAAATCGCAATATTGAAATCATCGATTCGCGAGTTGGCTTCGGTTTCAAAGGTCGTCGAGAAAGCTTCTAAACAGCTCGACTCGAAGAAAAAAGACCCTTCTAAACCAAAGAAGACCAGAGCTCCAATTTTTGTAGCCGTTTCAACGGATTCGATGAATCAATTCATTCAACAAAATCTGACCCTAAAAACCAATGACGGAAATCAAATTTTCGAACAAACACCTCAGACAAATTCAGATGGTCGTTTCTTGGTTGAAAGAACACAGCTTATGCAGTTAATTCATGCGTATATCCGTGAGAAATCGCTGAGAAAAGATGGTTTCATTGAACTTGATGCTCTGTTGAAACCATTGTTCCATACTTATTTGGAAGGCGATTTTTCAAAGAAGGTTGATAGCAAGTCAGTTATCTGTATTCTCAGCCACCACCTCGAAAAGAAAGCCTAAAAAGAATTTTTAGTTTTAATTTAGGATAAAAAATAAAAAATAATTATTTATAAAAACATTTACCGATTGAGTTCCTTAATCATCTCATCTATTCTACTAATACTCTTTTCTTCATAATTCTTTAATAAATCCTTAATATTAGTCGTCTTCGAAAAATGATATAAGTCATACTTCGAAATCTTAAAATTCATGTGATGGAACGTCTTAAATACTTTTTGTATATCCTTAATATTCACAAAATCTTTCAGGTCAAATTTCTCTCGGTCTTTATCAATGTCAATCATTTCAAAGTCATATACATAAACATCACTAATTTGTTTCTTGTCTAAATTCTTAATTGAACAAACAGTTGGAACCTTCCCTTTAATTGTATAAGAATCTATGTATTTCAACTGACATGACCTCGGTAATAAAAGCTCATACTCAGAAATCAAATAAACTGGATGATTATTCATATTTTGACTAATGTCTTTCCTTCTCTGTCTTAACATCGAAAATACAGTCAACTCGCTATCTAAATATAATACTTTCGAATTTTTTGGAATCTTAATTCTGAATAAGCAACATTTCGCCTTTTTAGTTTCAACAAAATGGGAATCCAAAAATTCAAGAGCCTGATCGTTCAATAAAGAGGTCGATAAATAATTCTCAAAAGAAAAGATATCCCCCTTCTTCAATTTCCTTAACTTATTCAACATGTTCTCTTCTAATTGCTGGTCCTTGAAATCGATTCCGCGATATACATAATACTCTTCTGTTGTTTTAGGACATTTATTGAAGATTTCATCTAATTCAATAATACTCTTTATGATTCTGTAAAACGTATAAAAGATATTATTAACAAATTCCGATTTCAATGTTGTTAGATCAATCGTTTTCCGATTCTTGAATATGGTGTCAATAATTGAAAAAAGGGACTTATCATAATTTATAAAAAAATTCTCACGGTCATACAAGAATGTATTAATCATTTTGTATCCGTTCAACTTATAATCCTGTAAAATATATAAACCGTATCGCCCGATTTTATTGTAAAACTTATCGTATATTTTCTTCAATTTGAGAGACTTCCAATAAATGGCCTGTTTATATTCTTCAATCAAATCCGTTATTTCAATTATCGATTTTTTATTAATCATATATAATAACGAAAGAAATTTATAAATTAATAATATAAAGGTTTTTATTGTTTTTATTTCTAAATCAATTTTTTATAAATTATTATTCTGATTAGAATAATTATTGAATATTTTATTTTACTTTTTATCCTAAATCAAATTTTTATCACACAATCAATTATTTTCTCGAAGAAACCGGTTTCTTAGCAGAAGGGGTCGGAGCAGGAGGAGGCACAGCCCCCTTTTTAACAACTTTTGCGGGCGCTTTAATTTCTTCTTCCTCAGACTCTTCTTCTTCCTCATCTTCCTCTTCATCGCTGTCGACGACGGTCTCCTTCTTCGGTTCTGGCTTTGAAACAACTTCATCTCCGGATTCTTCTTCTTCATCGGAATTACGAGACGCAACGACTGCCTTAGAAGGAGCCGATGCGGACGCAGTCCGTGTCAAAGGGGCTGAATCTTCTTCGCTTCCCGAACGGAAAACGAATGATTTCTTCTCTACTGAACGAGGAACAATGTGAAGTTCTTTGACATACATTTTCAAGCCAAACTTACCGAGGTAATACCAAAACTCCACACGAACAACTGCGTCAAACCGTGTTCCACGAGGGAAACAAGCGTTCAAATCATCAAATGTTGCGACAGAAATTTCTGTTCCAGTCTCTGAATCTACGACCTTGATATTTGGATTACCATCGCGAGTATACAACGAAAGATTCGTCGAATAAAATGTCGCTTCGGTTCCATCTTTCAATTGGCCAAGTTTTTCATTGAGAGACC